>ERZ773006.47-NODE-47-length-72795-cov-11.8419_pt1 | contig 72795 bp, 44 predicted proteins | sample MGYA00580843_ERZ773006 | MGnify/ENA primary metagenome ERZ773006 (study PRJEB29015, sample SAMEA2738011) | human oral metagenome | biome: human oral; feature: human-associated habitat; material: dental | place: China | collected 2052 ...
TCGCCTATACCTCCCGAACCTGTAACCTCAATGCCAGGCAATCGCTTCATAGCATCTCTAAGCGTGTAATCGCCCTTTCCTGCGAAAGAACTTAACTGATAGGAAACAGTATCACCGCGCTGACTTATTTCAGGTGCCTTCACAACAACTTCCTTAAGCTGTGTTTTTTTCCTGAGCAAGGTAATGTTCTTTTGTGTTTCTTTGCTGTCTATTACCAGATTGGTCTTCTCAAACGACAGATGCCCGACCGAGAGTAGAACAAGCGTTTTGGAACTGTTGTAGCTTAAGGCATAGCCCCCCTTCTCATTGGTAAAGGTATAGGCGATGGGCTTGTTGTTCTCTAATATCTGCACATTGGCATTGCTTACCGGCACACCCTCAGTGTCCGCCACGACCCCATTCAAAGTATGTTTTTCTTGGGCCTGGGCTTGCATCCAAACGAAAAGACTGAGAATATAAAGGAGTAATCTTCTCATTATCATTTAATCTCTAAAGGTACATAGCCATTTGTCCGAAGACGAACTTGTACTCCATTGATAAAAATAGAATTGCTTCCACCGTCGCCTTTTTCCACTCTCATATCCGTAATGCTCTCCTTTGGTATATTAGCTATCGGATTTTCTTCAAAATGATTCTTTGCCTTAATAAATTTTTCACGACTTGTAGCAATGCTGTTAGGTGTTCTGGGCGCAGTGATTGGTGTAGTACCCTGCCTGAACGTGATCGCCTTAAAGTGGTGAATGTTCTCTGTATCACAAGCATACATTATCAGTCCAGGCAGTCCGCCAAGCTTCCACGGTCCAAAGGAGGATGGAATTTCTGATGAAAACCAGGCATTCCAGATACGCCCGCCATACTCTCCTGTGGCCTTATTACACAGATAACCGCATATCGTATCGGTCTCATCGGTAAGTTGCCATGCTATACCGTTCGTCGCTTCTTGATAGAAATACAGATCCGGCGGGATCACACTATACACGGTGATCGTTCTTTCTGACGCATTTACAAACGTAGTCTGATCAAAGTAGAAGGCTGTTTTCACTACACCCTCTTCAGCTTTCTTTAATTGTTCTTCTGTTGCTTTTCCTGTCTGCATTAAAGAGTCTAACTGAAAAGCAGCATAGTCGGCGAACCTGGCGTGAATATCATCAAACTGCAATATCGTTGTATAGGTTTCATTCTCTGCATTCGTTGTCTTGACAGTGTATTCGTAAATACATTCATAACTGTTGTCTGCTTTCTGAGCAAAAACCTGTAAGGGGATGATCGACAAGAGGAATAAAAAATTCTGTTTCATAACTTAACATGCATTGATAATGTCTAATATCGTTATGTCTGAGGAAAGTCTTTCCCCATTTAGGATATATGTGGGAGTTTCTTCTATATTATTGTTCTTGAACCATTTGTAATGTGATAAGATAATGGAATCTATCGTGTTATCTCCGTTCTCATTATTTCTACGGTAATGTTTTATGAACTTTTTTCTTCCAAAATAAAACCAATCAAAAATAAGTTTATCAATAGGAAGAATAGGGGACTGAAGTGATTTGAATTTCTTGGATTACAACATCCTTGCATAAATCAAAGGCATTGTTCTCTATTTTCACCTTTGGGGGTAATGTGACCAATCTTAAGGAAGTGCAACCGATAAAAGCCTGTACCCCTATCCTTTGCATAGATGCCGGCAAGGAAATCTCACCTAAACTTAAACAACGTGCAAAAGCATATTTCTCTATAGTCCGCAGAGAATCGGGAAGTTTTATTTTTCTCAGTCCTTTACAACCGGCAAAAGTGCGTTCTTTTATTTCTGTGACAGAATCGGGCAATGCCAATTCCCGTATGCTTTCACACAGTGTAAACGCCTTGCCGCCTATGAAAGTAACAGTGTTTGGTATCTTTGAAATTGTAATTCTGCAACAATCCCAGAATGCCCCATATTCTATTCTTTTAAGATTTCGGGGCAGTGAGTCTAAGCGTAGGTTTTCGCACATGTTAAAAGAATTTTGGCCGATGACTTGCAGGGAATTTGGCAGATATATGCGATGTAGATTTTTACAAGTGTCGAAAGCTCTCCCATTGATTACTTCCAGCCCTTCAGGAAGTATGACTGTTTTAATGTAATCGTTAAAGACAAAACAGCATTTCCCTATGACCTTAACCTGTTTTAATTTCTCATCTTTAGTCAAATCCACAATACTGTCTTTCCTTTCCCATTTTACAAGTTCAAGGACTCCTGCAGAATCCGATAGCTCATATCCTGATTGGGAAGTCTGACCTTTGACGAATCCAGATGAGAGTGAAAATAACAAAAGGGCTAAAAGTGTTTTTTTCATAAAATGGACCAATTTAAAAAATCAGAAAACTGGTCAATAATCCCAGTACTGACCAGTTTTCGTCACCTTGCAATTAAGCTGTTCGTTTTTATTTGTATTCTAATTACATTCTGCAAAAATACAAATAAATTTTCTTTTAAACAAGAAGAATCAGTTTTTTAAATGTATTTTCTTGATATTTCCACTATATCTGTAGTATTTCACTTTATATACATTCTTAGAATAAAAAATATTATTTCGTTAAAAGATTTCGAGATTACTGCGAGCGAGGAGTATTATCAGACATAGCAGGAGATTCCGGAGTTTCATAGACCAGATAGATCTGTTCGGCAGCAAGATTTAAGGTTCTTCCGTTAAATGCGTGGATGCTTTTCGCATAGCTTTAATGGAAGAACCGACGAAAATATGCCAAGACCGTCAACTTTCCATTCTATTTTCATCCTCCGATTACAAATCCCTTTCCATTTGAATACGTTGAGAATACAGATGGGATTTTGAAAAGTCATTACATAATTGCAAACAAATCATCTGCAAATAAAAAGAATGCGTGCAAAAAGCAGGTCTGTAACCAGCAGTCAGTCAATTGATTATCGATCCGTTTGTAAAAGGTGCTTGATTGGGCCTCAAAAGGGCGTTGGTAACACGCCGAAAGAGCACCTCTTGCAGGTCAATCAGGCATCTTTTAGAAGCCAGAAGAGCATGTGTCAGCTTGGGTAGCATGAAAACATTTTACAGATACCGATGATATGGGAATAAGTCGTCTGTAAAAGACGGAAAGACAGGCTGATGGACAGGCATCGCATCAATGCGCCTTTTCAGCATCTTATCTTGCAGTTTATCCTCCTTTGAAGACCATCTGATTTCGGATGGTCATGCCATGCAGGCGCATAAGCCTTTAGTCTATTCCCCATCTACGCATTTAACAGAAGAACCAGATTTATCAGATTACGGCAAGAATGGGAGCCGGGGCAAGATGCAAGATAGAGGCTCATGACGGTGAGGCCTGCACTTGCAGAATATCTTGTCATTGATGTCTGCGAAACAATGGAGAGTCAGCCACGATGCCCCGCAGTCCATAGAATCCAGTTGCTGTATGAGTTTCATTCTCCGGTACTTTTCTCTCTTTACAATCGGTCTGTCTCTTCTTGAATGGATGATCTGGCCTGGGATTTTGCTTTTGACCTTCCGAACGTGTATCGGAGCGAAAGGCCGATGAAACGGCTGTCTGCATTGGTGTCCATTACGATTCTTGCCCGCTGCATGTTCTGTACCCAGTTGTTGACCCTTGCGGTTTTGAATATGTCTTCTGCCTGCACGCTTATTCTGAGTCTGTTCTGGAAAAGGTCCTGTGTAAGATACAAGGAGAAATTGAAGGATGCCCTGTGGTAATAGAAGTCATTGTGCTGTGCATTCCGATAGGCCGCGGAGAGCATTGATGATGCTCCTTTCCACAGGGAAGTCTCAAGATTCGATTTCAGATACAGGCCTATGTCTTTGAACGTGGAGTAGACCACTCCTTCATAATTCATACGACTGGACGACAGCATCAGCGTGGTGTTCCCTCTTATGTTTCCTGTCCCGTAGTTACACATCGTGTAAAGGACGAGACGGTGTACATGGGGTATGTTGTCATAGGTGAACCTGACCCTTTGCGTTCCATTCCGTTCTTCCAGTACCGCCACCTGGGCTTTCTTGTTGTGATACTGTTCATAGCTGACGGTCCCGGCAAAGATTCCTTTCTGTACGGAAAACGAGACAATGTCGACCAAGGCCGATTTCAACAAGGGGTTTCCGATGGAATACGACAACGGGTCTATGTAGACGCTTTTTACAATCAGCTGATTGTAAGTAGGTCTGTAAATCCGGCGGGAATAAGAGAGGCTTGCCTTCACGCTGCCATTGGCGGCGATGGACAGGTACGGGAAAAGATGATTGTAAACCGTATCTGAAATGACACGGTCGTTGTCGGAGGATTGGGAATGTTCTCTCTCATATCTCAGACCTGCCGCAAAAGAGACTTTGCCGACGGTCTTTCTGAGATTGACATACGTGGCGAAGGACCTGGACTCCAATCTGGAATCCGGGGTGTCCTCATAACCGGAGAGATAAGTCCCCCGGTCTTTTATGCAGGAAATCTTTACTCCCAAGGCATAAGAGAGGAAAGACAGCCTGTGGGAGAAATCACCTTTCAGTCCGAATACATCGTAGTGATCGGTGAAGTCCTGTGATACATTTCTATTCGCCGCCTTTTCAGAAACATACTGACTGTTTTTGAGCGATGCCTCGTAGTAGTCCGCATAAATGCCCAGGAAACAGTTTTTCCCTTTGTTCGTGAAATATAATGACGGATTATGGTCTGTCCTTTTCATAGATGAATGAACGGAGACAGGCAGGGTCGTCAATGCCTGATGATCGGCTGACACAACGGAATAATCCTGTTCTTTCTCAATATTCTGTTCCGTGACGGACAGCCGGTAGCCTAAGCCAAGGGCTGTCTGCGGGCGGAAGTGATATTCTGCAGTCTGGCTGATATCCAGCAGATTGTGCCTGACCATGAGTTCGCTGAACCGGCTTGTCCGAAGTTCCTGCACATCCGACCAGACGTGTTTTTCTTCAGAATCGTACTGAAGATTGCCGTTTGAAGAGAAACGGACATCCGTAAAAAGATCAAGCGACTTTATCCGGCTGTTTAATGTAACGGAACTGCTGTTGGAGAGCTTTCTTGCCATTGAGAACTTGTTTACAGCAGCAATATGAACGTAATCCTGGATGGCATCCCTGGTTGAAATGTTTATGACGGCATCATAATCTGCCGAATAGGCAGCAGATGGATTCCGGTCTATTGAAACAGACTTGATCTGACGTGACTGAAGAGCCTGTAATTCACTGACGTTCCGGACCACCCTCCCGTTCAGGTTGATCAGCAGACGCGGCTTGCCCATTACACTGATTTTCCCGTTACCCGACACGACAAGCCCGGGAATGCGCCTTGCCACGTCGATAAAGGTTCCGGCGTTTTCAAGACGGGTCTTTGCAATGTCGACCACATAAGAATCGCCTGAAAACCTCACCAACGGCCTGCGGGCTGATACGACGACCTCGCTTAATTCAGCAGGCTGGCTGTCTAAGACGATTGCCCCGATGCTGACGACGTTCCCCTCCCTCTTTCCCAGGTCGAGAGAGAGGTAGGCCGGCACATAACCTAAGGAACTCACTTTTATCAATGCCGCTTCCTCCGGAAGTTCCATCTCAAAAGACCCTTCAAAGAAAGCACCGCCTGCCAGCATGGAGGAGTCTGCACGCAACGCCCTTACGTCAAACACTTCTATCGGATGCTCCAGAGAGTCGACCACCCTCCCCGAAATCCGCAATGCCTGGGCATTTACGTACAGAATGCCCAGGCAGAAAGCCATAATAAAAAAGAATGTTCTCCGCATAAGGCGTTGACTTTTCTCAGACGGAAGGAATCAGGATAAATTCCGTTTGCTTATACCTTCTCTGTCCATTTGATTTCCCATATCTCCATGCTATTAAAATTTAAAAGAATCAGAACAGGATGTTTGTTCTGTACGATTACAGCGCAATATTATATAAATCATTTCATTTTTCCAAATCTTTCAGATATTTTTTCTCCAAAAGTATTGTTTTTCTGTCTTTTTCCTCCATTTTACAACAAATGATGGCGGCTCCGCCATTTCCTGAAGACCGGGGATGACGCAGGAATCCTTGTCGGATCCGCTCCGTCAGGATCGGCGGATTTTTCTCATTCTACGCCTGTCTTTTGATCATCACTCTTTAGCGTCCTGTCTCGCTTTATCTCTTTATGCGTTCCTTTTTGCAAAGTGTAAGTAATATCTATGCCGAAGGCTCTCGCTCGCATAAAGTTCGTTTGTGAACCGGAAAATGATGGAAGCAGGTTTTGCTCTCTGATTTCAGTGAACTTGTCAAATGGAGAGTTGATGACTGCTCTGACATTTAACGCATTCTTCAAGAAGGACTTACTGATGCTGCATGAATAGATGTTAAAGCTATGTGATCTGTTCCAGATAGGATGCATGTTCAGATAATTGCCGTACTGCAGGCTTAGCGTCCATTGGTTCTTCAATGAAACGTCGCACATGAATGTGATATTATACGATTTCCCATCGTCACAGGCACCCGCATAGTCTTTCATTCTATACCATCCAAAGTCGCCCGTCAATGTCAAAGACAGAGGCAGAACAGGCTTGTAATTACCATAGAAATTCATTCTGTAATCATTCAGGGAGTTTATATTCATATATTGACTCAGATACCGGTGGTATTCTTCTGAATAGCTTGGGTACAATACAATCGGGCGTTTTTGATGTTTGTATGTGAATCCGCAAGACAAGAACACCGTATTGGAATACGTCATGTATGAAGCGTCAACTGTATTGATGTAGGAGCTTTCCAGTTCCGGATTCCCCATTTCCGCTTTATATTGAGACGAGAATGTCTTAAAGGGATTAAGCATGAGAATGTCAGGGCGCATCATTCCGCCGTTATACGAAAGGGACAGAGAGGAGTTCCCCCTTTGATACGAGATGCCTATGTACGGTATCATGTTCCCGAAAGTCTTTGAGAAGCCTGCCTCTTCCATCTTGGGAAACAGCATTTTCATATGGGTGTACTCCCACCGGAGCGATGTGTCAAAAGTAAAGTCCTTGACACTGAGTGAATAGGACGCATAGGCAGCAGAAACATCCTGCCGGTAATGGATCTGATCCAAAGAAGAACTTTCGTCTTTTTCCGTCACCCATTCATTGTTTTGGTTCAGAAGAAGCATTTCCGTGTCAATGGCTCCTTTCCTGAAAATCTGCTTCCCTCCTATCTGCAGGAATTGAGCATCATTGTCTACCAGAGTGATGCTTGCCGTAAGGCTATGCTCATTTAAGCCTCCATGCGTTTTGTTCCGGCTCTTCTGCTCACTGTCCGTGTTGTCAGTATATGTCTGATTGAAGTTCCTGATATCCGGATTGTAAGTATAGCGATAACCAGCCATCCAGTGTTCCTTGCTTTTGTCTCCTCGGAACATTTTCCTGTAAAGAAGGTTGGTCTCAAAAGTCCCCGCTGTATTGTCGTGCTCAGAAAGAAAAGCGGTATGAAGCGGCTCAGTCAATTTCCGGTCTGTAAACGTCTGGCTCCAATCGGTACTCATGTCGGTTTGTTTTATCATTGCATGACCGTCAACATACAGACTGTTCAGACTGTCTATATTAAATACCATCATCGTCCTTAATGTATGGGTTCTCCATTTGCCATCGGATATTCCGCTTGCAGTATTCTGTTGATAGGAATCCGGAGTAGAGTATATACCGGATGACTCTACCGGTTGATTTCTCTGTCCGTCATAACTGTAGTTATATCCCACTAAAAAATCGATCTTCTTCTGCGTGCCTACCAGACTTATTCCGGCACCGGCTTTAGGAAGAGTATTGGAATTGCCGTTAAGAGTGATCGACCAGTTGTTGAAATGATGCCTGGAAGTGATGATGTTGATGACGGCATCTCCGGTCTCACCGTCATATCGTCCATCCAGGCGGGTGATGACCTCTACCTTCTCAACGGTAGATACCGGGAAGGATCTCAGTACTGTCTGTGGATCGTATTGTGCCATGCGGTAAGGCTTTCCGTTCAGATAAATGGAGTAAGCTGAACTTCCCTTGACTGTTATGTTCCCGTTAGGAGTAACATTGACCAGCGGTACGTGATTAATCGCATCCAGCAGATTCAATGCCTGGACACCTACATCCTTGGAAATGTCATATACAATCCCTTTATCAGAAAGTTTTATCATTCTTTTCCGGGCGAAAACGGTTACTCCGTCTAATTCTTTTGTATTTGCCGACAATGATATGTCTAAAGACTGATGCTGGATGATTTTTATATGTCTTTGCAGTTTATCGTATCCCAACAAACCGAACAGGATGTCATATTCTCCATCCGGCAATTCAACCTGACATGTACCAGCTGTATCCGAGAAGCACACAAGAGAGTCATGAGTATTTCGTATATCAATTTGCACGTAAGAGAGAGGTTCACAACTATGAGAATCCTTGATGTGGATAATCAACTGGCTGTTTTTCCCATCAGCTTGCATCACATTGCCAGAAAGCAGGAATAGCAGTATGAAAAATATCGATTTTATCTTCATGATTTCTTTATTTTGGAATGGATCTTAACATATTTATCGCTTTCTCTTTATAGGCGCAATATTACGGAAAATACTTTGGTTTGCAAAATCTTTTTGATGTTTTTAATTTAAAAAACTTTATTTCTCTGCCTTTTTCCTCCATTTTACAACAAATGATGGCGGCTCCGCTATTCCCTGAAGGCTGGAGGATGACGCAGGAATCCTTGTCGGATCCGCTCCCGCCAGAATCGGCGAGAGGCGGTTTTCTTAGTCCTCGGCTTGTCCTTTGTCCTGACCTTTCAGCTCCGCATGAGATGAAAGCTGCGGCAGAGAGATTCTTTTTCCTGTGCTGACTGGAAGAACCGGCGGCGACGGGGATTGGGGACGAAAGCGGAAGGGAATGCAATACGCTTCTATTCAGACATATAAATCGGATGCAGAAAAGAGAAGCCTTGCAGGAAGACAAACAGGCGTTACTTGGCTTCCAAACAGGCGTTAGTTGAGGTGTTAGCAGGCCTTGGTTGGCAGGCAAGTAGGCGTTGGTTGGAAGTGTTAGTTGGTCTTGGTTGAGGTGTCAGTAGATTAACCATGTCTCTGTGCGTAGTGTCGCCGACATAAAGGCATTCCGAACCCGGGGCAAAGCGAGGGGTGAACTCCTTCAGAATTGCTTTTTGAAGTCTGTTATGGGGTCCGGGATCAAACGTTTTTCCCATTTACTAATGTTCTGATTTTTGTTTCTGTGCAAATATGCAAAAAATTGCACTCGCACTCTTATGTGATCTTTCTTGCTAAAAAGTTTGTATTATCGATGATTATTCGTATCTTTGCAGCACGAGAACCCGCCAAGCCTCTCAACGATGCTCAAATGTGCGGGTCGTTTTTGTTTTTATGGGTATATGGCAATAAGAATTCCGTTTATAAAAACATATTCCACTCCCCATGAGTTAGTGCAGCTACTCAAAACAAGAGGTATGGAGATAACCGATGAAGAAAAGGCTCAGCATTATCTTTCCCACATCGGTTACTATCGTTTGTCTGCCTATATGTACCCATTGCTTTCCATTCCCAAGGAGCAACATCTATTCAAGCAAGGAGTAACTTTCGGTAAGGTTATGATGTTGTATCGCTTTGACAAGAAGCTACGCCTACTATTGTTCAATGAAATTGAAAAGATAGAGGTCGCAGTGCGTTGCGCTATCGTCAACTTTGGAACTGAAATGACAGGTAACCCTTTTTGGATGACTGATGCCAACAATTTCTCAAATCCGTCCAAGTTCAATCGCTCTATACGTCTTATAGAAGATGAACTGAACCATACAAAAGAGGATTTCATCAACCATTTCAAAGAGACATATACCAATCAGTACCCACCTTCATGGATGCTGACCGAGATATTGCCATTTGGTGTAATCACCAATATTTATTCTAACATCAAGAATAAGAAGATAAAGAAGCGTATCGCACAGTCATTTGGCTTGCAAGTTGCACCTTTTGAATCTTGGTTTACCATTATCACTGTAACAAGAAACTCATGTTGTCATCATGCACGTGTATGGAATAGGGTGTTCTCTATTCGTGCTACCATGCCAATTAGAATGTCACGTCCTTGGATTACCTTGCAAACGGATCCTTTGAAAGTGTACTTTGACATGTGTATCATCAAGTACTTCCTCGACATCATATCTCCAAATAACGATATGCTTGATAAGATGAACAGACTTTTTGCTACGTTCCCTGAAATAGATAAGTCTGCCCTTGGTTTTCCTTCTGGTTGGGAAAATGAACCACTGTGGCAATAAAAGGCATATGGAGTGACAACTAACCACCCCACATCACCCATATTTTCTGTAATTCTGGGTGTAACAAAAGGTTGAAAACGTTAAATCTTTACCTTTTCGTATCTAAACGGAATCCATACCGTAACTTTTCTATCGTTTAGAGCGTATAATACTGATAATCAACTTATAGTAGATACTACGTCTGTCTTTTGATCATTACTCTTCAGCGTCCTGTCACACTTTACCTCTTCTTATGCGATTCTTTTTTGCATAGACAAGCGGTAATGCCGTTTTTTATCTCCCTGTTTTGAAGTCCGGCTGTTTTAGGCAGTCGTTTGCGGGATGGATTTCAGGAAGGAATGTCCGTTACAGGGCAGGGGAGTCATGGGCTGTCGGGTGATTAAAATTTGTTAAATGCCATGGGCGTGATAAGTATTCGTCCGCATCAGGTTGTTTGGTATATAGATGGCGGCAGAATCGGTCCGTCCGGCTATGTACCATGCTGCCCGCCGTCGTCCCGTCCTGTTGCGGACTTCCGTGGAACGGCGAGCCTGCCGGCAGGGACAGGGAAATCTACAGACGTGGACCTGACGGATGTGAACAAAACGAGCACCTGAACCGTATGAACGTCTATATAATATAAGGTGGGAAAGGGAAGCGGAATTTCATGTACAGACAGAACGGAACAAGTCAATAAAAACAAATAATGTCCAAAAACCTAAACCGGATGAAAATCTTTAAGGAAACAAAGCAGAAGCATCTGTATTTCTCGGCTGCCTTTGCTTTTTCGCTGGCACTGGCTCCCGCCGGTGCCTATGCAGGGTCGAACGCCAGAGCCGCCGCGGTACAGGCCGTGCAGCAGAACGGCAACCACAAAGTGACGGGCCGTGTCGTCGATTCGACCGGTGAACCGCTGATCGGCGCCACCGTCCTCGTCGAGGGCACCACGAACGGTACCGTCACCGACATCGACGGCAACTTCACCATCAACACCCCCTCGAATGCGAAGCTCGTCTTCTCTTACATCGGCTATGTCGGCCAGTCGGTTGCCGTCAACGGCAAGAACACCATTGACGTGACGCTGAAGGAAGAGAGCAGCCTTTTGAAGGAGGTCGTCGTGACGGCCATGGGTATCCAGCGCAAGGAAGAGTCGCTGACATACGCCACGCAGAAAGTGAAGGCGGAAGACCTCATGAAGGTTCAGGACCCGAACGTTGCCAATTCCCTTGAGGGCAAGGTGTCCGGTCTGACGATTACGCCGAGTGCCGGCGGTGCCGGCGGTTCGACGAAGATTGTTCTCCGCGGTGCCAAATCCATTCTGGGCAGCAGCTCGCCGCTGATTGTCGTCGACGGTGTACCGATGACCAACGATGCCCGCGGCAAGCGCGACATGGCTGGTGAAGGCTTTACGTATGCCGGTATGTCCGAGGGTTCCGATCCGCTGTCGCTGATCAACCCCGACGACATCGAGTCGATCAACGTCCTCAAGGGTGCCAATGCAGCGGCCCTTTACGGTTCTGTTGCTGCCAACGGTGTCGTGATGATCACCACCAAGCGGGGCCGCGAGGGCAAGCTCGACATCAACGTCACATCGAACATCACCTTCGACTCGCCCCTGCTGACACCGAAGATACAGAACACATACGGTGCCACGATGAACGGCAACACCATCCAGGCTGACGGATGGGGACCGAAGATCGGCTCGCTGGCCGACAACCAGCTGACGATGAGTTCCCCGCTGAACTCCACCAACTTCCAGTCGGGGGCGATGCATGACATTCACCTGCGCAACCATGCCCAGGACGACGTGAAAGACTTCTTCCGCACGGGTGTGACGACCAACAACTCCCTGTCGCTTTCCGGCGGTACAGAGAAGATGACGACTTACTTCTCCATGGCGAACAGCCATTCTACAGGTCTGTTGCGCAACAACAACTATAACCGCAACACCTTCAGCCTGCGCCAGAGCTACCGTTTCTTCAACCGTCTGAAGGTGGATCTGTCGCTGAACTATGCGCAGACCATCACGCGCAACCGTCCGGGCGGCGGTACGGTGGGCAATCCGCTTTACCACCTCTACCTCACGCCCCGCAACGTCGACATGGACTACTACCGCAACAACTACGTCACACAGGACGGCAAGTGGCTCAGCGGTCCGCAGAACTACTACGAGCTGTCCGGGGGAAACTACAGCTATACGACAGACCAGGCGAAGCTCCAGGGTCCGCGTCAGAACTGGGCGTTCATGAACGCTGCCAACAACAACCCCTACTGGCTCATCAACATGAACCAGAGCAAGCAGAAGGAGGACCGCATCTGGGGTACCATCTCGGGGAACGTAGACATCTACGACGGACTTTCCTTCCAGGCACGTATCAATTATGATCACACCCGCTACAAGTCGACGAGCAAGCGTTACGCCACGACCTTCCTCCCGGCATCCATGGAGGACTACGGCCGCTTCTGGGACTCCGACTCCAAGACAACGGAGATCTACATCGACTACCTGCTCAACTACAACAAGACTTTCGGCGACTTCGACCTCTCAGCGACAGCCGGATGGGTGGGACATACCATCAAGGGTGAATACAAAGGGACGGATGTCATCGCTACCTATTATGACCGTAGGCTGCAGAAGCTGCCTACGAAGGTGAACTACTTTGACACCAGTGCCGGCGGCATGGGCGCGACGTCAAGCTCGAAGTCGTCGAACTGGGACCGTGCATGGCTCGCTACGGCGCAGATGGGATGGAAGGATATGGTGTTCGTCGATGCTTCCTACCGCCGCGACTGGTACCGTCCGTTCCGTTACTTCAAGCTCAGCGGCATTTCCAATACCGACAACTACGGCTATTTCGGCATCGGTGCCAACGCCATCCTGAGCAAGCTCCTCAAGCTCCCGGAGCCGGTCAACTACCTGAAGTACCGTGCCTCCTACTCCGAGGTGGGTAACTCCATCCCCAACATCGCCTACAACGCCGTGAGCGAGAACCTGCAGACCGGTGCCATCAACGGCAGCAACTATGCGCAGTTCGTCGACCCGCGGCCGGAGAAGACCCGCTCTTTCGAGACAGGTGTAGAGAGCCTCTGGTTCAACAACCGGCTGAGCTTCGACCTCACCTATTACAACGCTACCATGAGCCACCTCTACATGACGGCGGCGACGGGTACAGGTCTGACGAAGAACATGAACTCTGCCAAGGTGCGCAACCAGGGCATCGAGATGACCCTCGGCTACGACTTCAAGCCGGTTAGCTGGCTGCGCTGGCGCACGTCGTTCAACCTCTCCTACAACAAGAACAAGATTCTCAAGACCGCCTACGACGAGCAGGGCAAGGAACGGCTCATCGAACAGAAGGTCGGCGGCGTACACGTGAAGTACATGGAAGGCGGTTCGATTGGCGATATGTACGTTCCCGACTTCGACCGTGACGAAAACGGACACATCAAGCTCAATTCGCTCGGTCAGCCGCAGTTCGACAAGAGCGGAAAGCTGAAGTACATCGGCAACATGAACGCCAACTGGCAGATGGGATGGAGCAACACCTTCACCTGGAAGGACCTCTCGCTGTCGTTCCTCATCAACGGACGCATCGGCGGCAAGGTCATCAGCCTTACGGAGCAGCAGCTCGACTACTACGGCTACTCGCAGCGTTCGGCAGATGCGCGCCTCGAGGCGGAGAAGAACAACATCGTCGCAAAGGACTACGGCAATGTCCCGGGCATGATGCTGCCTGACGGCAGCGGGCGCATTGTTCCCGTGCAGTCATACTATCAGGCAATCGGATCGGCAGACAGTCCCGCAGACTACGTCTACAACGCAACGAACTTCCGTATGCGCGAGCTGTCGCTGGGCTACACCTTCCGCAACCTCTTCGGCATGAACCGCAACCTCGCACTGTCGTTCATCGCCCGCAACCTGTTCTTCATCTACAAGGACGCACCGACCGATCCGGACGTTTCTCTCTCGACAACCAACGGACTGGGAGCCTTCGAGCTGTTCAACACGCCGTCGACCCGCTCCTACGGTTTCTCCTTGAAAATGAATTTCTAAACCCAACGATTAAAACCTAACGACAATGAAACTGAAAAATATAGGAACAGTCCTGGTTCTCTCTGTTGCCGGACTGACACTGAACTCCTGCCTGGACTTCGATGTCACGGGTGCCGAGTTCAACCAGACGACACAGAATGAAAAGAAGGTGGTACGGCAAGGGAAGGTCGACTCTATCGATTACCGTGTCAGCATTACCAAAGAGAAATTCGATGATATATATGGCAAGATAGAGACCAATCTGAAAATTGCTCTCGGCGGTGTATATGCGACTCGGGGCGGAAAGAAAGGAGAACCCCCTGTTGCGCATCAGTACCAGTATCTGTCTACATTCTATCAGGATGCCTTCGCACAGTACGGTGTCATCCCTCATGTCAATTATCCCTACTCCGGTATCAACATCGTGTCCTCTTCGGCCATCGACCTGAAGGCTTACGGTGGTGCATACGGTTCCTACCAGGAAGCGACGAAGGCTTTGGTTCCGTTGCTGAACATGGAGGAAATAGATTCTCTTCCGGAGCTGAAGGCGACTTATCTGCTCTTCCTCGACTTTGCAAGCATCGAGTGTGCGGACAACTACGGCCCGATGCCTTATCAGGACCTGAAGACGAACAAGCAGGAGCGTCCTTTCACATACGACGACGTGGAGACGATCTACAGTACGGTAGAGGCTAATCTTGACAGCATTGTGAAATGTTACGATTATTATCAGGCCAACCGCCCGCAGTGGTATAAGGAGAAAATCCAGCGTGCCCTGACCGATTACACCAAATGTAATGTTTCTGCTGACAGGGGAGGATTTAAGGATATGGACATCCTGAAGCGTTTTGCCAATTCGCTGAAACTCCGTATGGCGATGCACATCGTCAAGGTGAATCCGTCGAAAGCAAAGCAGTGGGCCGAGGAGGCTGTGGCAAGTGGTGTCATCGAGACTGAAGAGCAGGAAGTCTGCTTCCTCACAGCCAGCACTGGCAAGAACAATCCGCTGGTAGAACTTTGGAATACATGGAATGATATGCGTATGGGTGCCGGATTTGAGCAGGTGCTCAGGGCTTACAATCATCCTTTCCTTGAAACGCTCTTTGAGAAAAACGACTTTATCCGCTCATCGAAAGGGGAAGACAAGAATCTGAATGCTGGTGAAAAGGTATGCGGAATCCTTGCCGGAGCACATGTCGGGCAGGAACAGGGAAGCACATCAAATCCTTACAACGGATTTTCAAAGCTCATCAACCGTACGATGAACAATGCACCGCTTTACCTGATGAAGCTCTCCGAAGTCTGCTTCCTCCGTGCCGAAGGTGCCGTGAGAGGCTGGAATATGGGTGGGTCTGCCCAGCAGTTCTATGAGCAGGGCATCCGCGAGGGGAACTTTATGGACCGTCAGAGCCAGCGCCGTCCCTATAAGGGAAAGTATGAGGCGGCTATGGATGCTTACCTGAAGATGGAGAAGGCTCTTCCGTTCACTTATGTTGATCCGACAGGCAACGATGCTGACCGTGTAAGCGAAATCACCGTCGGCGTGAAGTGGAATGAGGGCGACTCACAGGAGACAAAGCTGGAGAAGATTATCACCCAGAAGTACATTGCAGGTTTCCCCAACAGCCTTGAGGCATGGGTTGACCTCCGCCGTACCGGTTATCCGCGTTTGTTCAAGATGCTGAATATGCAGGATGGTGACGGATCGCTGAAAGATGGAGACATCGTACGCCGTCTTCCATTCCCCGGCACTTCCGACCCTGCTACGCTCAAGGACGTTGAGGCTACGGGCATGAAGGCGCTTGGCGGTGCCGACAAGGAAGGGACACGCCTTTGGTGGGATGTAGAGAAGCCGAACTTCTAACTCCTTGCAACACTGAACATCAAATATTCAATCGGTAAGGACAGACACCTTCGTCAGTCTGTAACGAACAGATAGCTCCTGTACAGGCACCGGCATCTGTCCTTGCCGATTCCTTTCTGTCGGCTTATGTGAAAGCGGAGGCAGCCACGTCTCAGTCCGACTTTAAGCATTGACAAAACCTATTTTTTAATTATAACCCAACTAAAATCATTAAGATGAAAAAGAAATCTACTTTAGCCGCACTGCTTCTTACAGCACTGCTGAGTGGGAGTCCTGCATCAGTCATGGCGCAGAACTACAACTTCGGACAGCTGAACTGGAAGAAGATGGTAGACCTGTTCGCAACAGCCCTGCAGCAAGGCAAGAACTTCCCGACCGACGAGGAGATTGCTTCCCAAATGGGCATGACGACTACAGACCTGTCTTTTATCAAGTCACACGTAAAGCGTCGTGACATTCTTGATCAGAACGGACGTCTTATCAAGAACACTTATGCTGACCGCCGTGTATGGATGAACCTGCCGATGGGCAGCGGATCGGGTGGCGATGCCGGCTATCCTACAGGTGTGTGGCACAACGACGTGTTCTCTCTCTGGAACTATACAGCCCTGTGGGGAAGCTGGAATCACAGTGTAGCACAGATTCCCGGTGCGTGGACGGATGCCGCACACAAGAACGGATGTGACATCCTGGGTGGAACCATCTTCTTCGATGGCGCTTCTTCTGCCGGGGCATACAACGACTGGATTACTTATGCAGGAGCGAAGACTACCGATGCCAAACTGGCTTTTGACGGCTATCGTTACGTTAAGCCTATGATCCACATGCTGATGTATTTCGGTATGGATGGTGTCAATATTAACTGGGAGTTGCATCAAGGCTCTGTGGGCAATTACAAGGGCTTCCACAAGGCATTGTACAAGTATGCAAAGCAGGTGGGCTTCGACGGTTTCCATTTGGGCCTTTATGGCAGCTCGTCACAGCTGACAGCCTATCAGGCTACCGATTGGTATGCAGATTCTGAGGGACAGATTTCCGATCTGATGCTGAACTATGGTGGTGAAACCGGAGCAGAGAACTCCGTGCAGAATGCCAAGAAGGCAAACAGCACACTGGGTGCCAAAGGACTCTGGCAGGGTTTTTGGATTGTGAACTTCAGCAAAGAATGGGAGGATATGACCTATGATGAGGCCAAGGAGCTGAATATCTGTCTCTGGGGCGAACACAAGGACAGCCGTTTCTGGAGCTACAACAGCGGATCCAGCACCATGGAACAGCAGGATCACTACCAGCAGTTCCTTGAGCGCACCTTCAGTGGTGGCAATCGCAATCCGCTGAACAAGGTGGGATTAAGCTACAACAGTCATAATATGGAATGGGCTGGAGATACACCTCCTATGAATGGATGGAAAGGCTTTGCCGACATGGTTCCAGAGCGTTCTACCGTCAAGGGCAGCTTCCCGTTTGCGACCAACTTCTGTCTGGGTAACGGCGACCGTTACAATTACCGTGGCAAGAAAGTTTCAGGTGCATGGTATAATATGTCTGCACAGGACATCGTACCTACCTATCGCTGGCTGGTGCTCAAAGCCAACGAAAAAGTCAGTGATGCTGCACAGATCAGCAAGGACGTTACACCTTCATTCACCCATGAGGATGCCTTTACCGGCGGCACCAGTCTCCGTCTGAAGGCAACGGGCTCTACGGCCTCCGACATCGTGCTCTACCGCACGGACCTTACCACCAACGGCGCAAAGCCTTATGCACTCGTGGCTACGAAGAAGAACGGCGAGAAGAACGGACTGCTGAAACTCATCCTCTTCACCGGCGGTCAGTGGAAGGCATACGACATACCGCAGAACGGTGGCAACAGCTGGAAGGAGCACCGGATCAGCCTCGAGGGTCTTGCCCATGGAAGCAAGGTCGAGTATGTCGGTCTCCGTGTGGAGAATGCCGAGAATGGTTTCGATGCGTATGTGGGTGAGCTGCAGCTCAATGACGGAAACACAGCGAAACCTGATGAAGTACAGAACGTAGACGTTACGACTACCTCTACGCTCGTTGAGAACGGCTCTACAACTGTTGACCTGAAGATGGCATGGAGTGTAAACCATGTGGCCAATGAATACGGTGTGGTATATAACAAGGATGCCAACATCGACCACTTCGAGGTTATCTACCGTGCATCAGATGCCAATGATGCCAATGTCGTTGAAGTGGGACGCACCTCACAGTGGGCGGCATTCATCCCTGCACTGGACATAACAAAGGCTGCGAAGCCTCAGGTAGCTGTCGTAGCGGTATCAACCGACCTCAAAACCGTTACCAAGCCGGAATGGCATGACATCAAGACTAGCAGTGAGGCGGGTGCGAAAGATCCGTTCGGCTCTTACGGACAGTCCTTCCTCGATACCAATGCGGAAGGCTACAACAATGCTGTCCGCCTGCGCGGCGTTGAACGTTTCACCGTCAAGGGAACACCTGATGGCGACTATAAGTATGAGCTTCCTTATGCGGATTATCTCAAAGACAACAGTCCTAACGGCGTTACGAACAGTGCTCGTTTCCTGAACTACCACCATGCTGACAAGACTCTTAAGGTAAAGCAGGGTGAAACCTACGAGTTTACCCTCAAGGGTTTCGATGCCCAGAAGGTCGCTACCGGCACCAAGGACGACTGCCGTTACTGCTTCGTAGGCGGCTGGATGGACTTCGACGGCAGCGGTACTTTCAACTACGGAAAGGGCGTTGTTGAGCAGCCATTCTGGAAGGACAATGGTTTCTACTCTTATGCTGACGGCACTTCCTATGCGAACGATCCTGACAAGGATCAGTCTACCTATCCTCTGGATAACAACACCAAGGACGGTACGGAGGCCTATGGCGAGCGTGTATTCCGTGCCGGAACGCTCCGCAAGGGCAATCCATGCCTTGTAAAGGGTGACGGTCTCAAGGGTAAGATAACTATTCCGGCTGATGCTCACGTAGGCAAGAGCCGTCTGCGCATCGTCTACTCTGATGCATGGTTTGCTGGTGCTTTCGGTCCTGGCTCCAAGACGAACAAGGGCTACACACTTGATATTGATGTAGATATTGTAGGAGACAACCAGCCGGGCCGTACGTATGTTGACAAGCATGATGTAGGCAATCCCGACAACTGGACGATTGTGACAGCGGTTGACAAGGTTGCCAATGTGACAGGTGTTCCTTCTGTCAAGGTGGTTAATGGCAGGCTGGTGTTTGAGAACACCTCTAAGGCTGAAATCTACACGGTTGACGGCAGACTTGTACAGAGTATTGTCGCACCTGTCACGGCAGAGTTGCACACGGCAAATAAGACAGTTCTCATTGTGAAGCTGCATAATAACAAGACCGTCAAGAGCGTGAAAGTTGTACTATAGTATAAAGACGGCTTCCATGTCTCTGCTGACGGAGGTCATATTAGAAATTCCTGTTTTCAGGAACTTCTTGGGAGTCGTTCCTTAATTTCTTTAGAGGGAAACAACCCACTAATGAACTTGCCGGACCGGGCAAGAGGCTGCCAGTGCAGCCTCTGCCCGGTCCCTTTTTTGTGCAGAACGGTGCTGGCCTGTTGTCAGTGTGACCGGATACGAAGAGAGAGAGTTGATGAAGGAAAGGGATGGAGTGGGGGGTGAAAGAGATAGAAGATGATTGCTGCCCCGTAAACTTTCCTGTATTGAAGTCAGTTACAGGTATCCCGTGTTTAGGGACGCATGAATGACACGGTCTTGGTACACCCGTCTATGTGTTGCAGCCTGTCACGTGTTGTGTTGCGGCCCATCACACAGGGTGCCCGTCGGTCGGCACCGTCCGTGTTGAGGCCCGGCTCCTTGTAATTATGTTGCTGGTTTAATGTGTAGAGTGGGCGCAGCGTCATGCCGCAGACGGGATGCGGTGGTCCTTACGCAGCCGTTTCAGCAGCCACAGGTAGGCGGGGGCGAGGAAGAGGTCGGCCATCATCCATGCCACCGGGTCGGCATAGCAGACACCCAGCCACGCCCATGCCGGCACCAGCCAGAGGCTCACGCCGCAGCGGGCGATCATCTCCATCACGCCGCTCATCATGCTCAGGTTGCTGTAACCGAGCCCCTGGATGCTGTACCGCAGGATGACGAGCACGCCCAGTGCGGGGTAGAACCAGTTGGAGATGCGCATCAGCTGTGCCGCATTGGCGATCACCTCCTGCTCGCCTCCGTTGACGAAGAGCATCATCATTTCGTCGGCGAAAGGATAGATGACGGCGACAGTCAGGACGAAGTAGACCATCATGATGCCCATGGTGTCGCGCACGCCGGTCTTCACACGGTCCAGCCTCCTTGCCCCGATGTTCTGTCCGCAGTAGGTCGCCATGGCGACGCCGATGTTCTCCAGCACGCAGGTGAAGAGGTACTTGATGCGGATGGCGGCCGTGAACGAGGCCACATAGACCGTTCCGAGGGCGTTGTTGGCACTCTGCAGCATGATGATGCCGACGGCGGTGATGGAGAACTGCAGCCCCATCGGCACGCCGTTGTTCAGCAGGATGCTGATTTTCTTGTTGTTGAAGGCCCGCTCGTCTCCCTTCGGAACGAGTACCGTCAGGCGGCGGCGGATGAACCGCCGGCACAGCCACGAGGCGAAGGCCTGGCTCAGGAAGGTGGCGATGCCCGCTCCTTCGACTCCCATTCCCAGCAGGAGGATGAACACGACATCCAGCAGGATGTTCAGAAACGACGATGCGATGAGGAAGTAGAACGGCTCCTTGGAGTTGCCCAGCGCGCGGATCTGTCCCGAATAGAGGTTGTAGGCGATGGTGAAGGGGATGGTGCAGAACTGCAGGAAGAGGAAGACGTAGGCATCGTGGAAGACATCGGCCGGCGTGTTGACGAGCTGCAGGATCTTCTCGCAGAACAGGCACGAGAGCAGGGTCGCCACCAGTGCGAGCACGACGGCGATACGTCCGGCGTTGCTCACGTAGCACCGCATCTTGTGGTGGTCGCCGGCGCCGAAGGCCTGTGCCACGGGGATGGCAAAGCCTGCACAGGCACCGTTGCAGAAGCCCATGATGAGGAACATGATGCTGCTCGAGGCCCCCACGGCGGCCAGTGCGCCCACGCCGATCCACCGTCCTACGATGGCGGCGTCGATGATGAGGTACATCTGCTGCAAGAGGTAGCCGAGGATGAGCGGTACGGCGAACTTCAGGATGGAGCGTGCGGGTGCGCCGCTTGTCATGCTCTCTGTGTGCTGCGAAAGGGTTGCTTTTATGTCTGTCAATGTTTTTGTTGTTCTTTGCCGTTCTTCTCTGTCGTCATCTTTTCACGTCCTGCAAACTTACGGAAAATCCTCGAATAACGGGTCGTTTGAACAGGAAAAATGTTTTTCATCTTTAAGACCTGCTCTGGAAAGCGGACTCTCCTCGCCAATGCTGACGGGGAAGGCTGCAGATCCGTCGAAGGTGTTTTCGGAGGCTGCCATGCGATGGAAACAGGGCGTGCCAGAAGTTTACAGGATAGCGAAAGCAGGGACGGATGTCCCTGTTCTCTTTTTCTGTCCGCAATAGATTGCGGGCGGTATCAGATTTTTCAATAGATGTATCTATGATTAACCCGTTGGCAGAATTAATTTAGTGCATACTTAGTGTTCCCTGGAAAAAGATCAAGCAGTCCAAAGGTATATAAAATCCATTGGGCTGCTTAATTTGAAATGAAGAAGATGAAGCCAAAATACGGTTTTTCTGAAAATTGCGAGACGAAGTCCCCTAAAGAACTCCCATCACGTTCTTGACAAAGAAACACATTCCTGCCCAGCATCTTGCCGTGTCCGGAAGCCTGGCTCCGTATGTTGTCGGCTCTGTATAATCATACCGAGGCCTGCTATTTGCTTCCTGACAAAACGCCAGAATTGGTGTCACTATTATTTATTCGTTTGTTTACATTGTTCTTATGCTTACCGAAGTCTACGTTGATATATGCTTCAAGCATGAATATCCTGTTCAGGTCATGCGAAAAAGCATCCTGCCTGTTAGGAGCCAGCTTCGACCAGTTTTCTACATACTGACTGTACCTGCTGCTGAAAGGATTCAATACCTGAGCTTGTATGCCCCAGTTATCCCTATTATAGCCGACCGATATCGAATGTAGAGTTTCCTCCTTGGTTAAAGTCTCTCCCCATAGTATTTTATGCCCTTTGCCGGCACTGGCCATCAGGAACCAATTACCTTTCAGGAAGGTAACAGACCCATTTACACCGAAATCAGAATAGGTGTGGGTGTAATTATTCCCCTCACTTATGTATCTGTTGAAGTATGTGCTGACATTAATCTGACAATTTTCACCGAAAGGAATCAGCTTCAAATTTAAATTATTCTGCAACCGATGAAACCCCCTCTGATTTTCCATTGTACGTATATACTTGTTATTCTCGAACAATGTCGTCTCCATCAAAGGCTTGTCATCAAAGCTGTATCTGATAAGATAATCCAGATCCAACCATTTGTACTTCCAGTTGACGGTCAAATCATTAGAGAAGAACGTCACGGTCTTAAGATTAGGATTCCCTCGTCTGACTTGATAATTATCTATATTCTGACTCACATCATTCATATCTGATAATGATGGAGAATAACCTGAAATATAGCCAGTGTATCTAACAAGTAAATTCTTGGTCAGATTGTATGACAATTTAAGTGTTGGGCGAAAGATAAGTTTACTCTGGCTTACATCTCCCTGACTGTTATATGTCCTCATTACACCACTACCCATGGTGTATGTCATTTTTCCTACCTTAGACATAAATTCCACGTACCCATAGGTCTCAGCTGTTCGCATGCTTACATTCGCATTGATGGTTCCACCATAATTATTGGAAACGAAGGCCTGATTATGTTTTATGCCAAGTGATAACATGGAATTTTTAATCTTTTGCTCATAAATAGCCTCAGCGATGAGCGAATATTTATCACCTTTTGTCTGCGATGCATATTCCTCAACAGAATTTACTCCTCTCTGAACAAAATGCCTATTATTCTTAGTTTTTATATAGGTTCCTACCACATCAATAAACAGATTCTTTCCTTTAGCCAATTCTGTCTGGTAATAAATATCTAATGAAGGTATATTTTCCCTCGACTTTTCATGATCGGATATTCTATATTCCAGTCCAGCACTTGTAAGTTCGGATTCTCTGTCTGATATGGAATAAGGCATATCCATATATGACTGTCTATAGTTAATACTGAGTAGATGGTTATTTTTATTATAGTCATAACCTAATAGGAAATTCATCCTGTCATACTTTACCTTTGTAGGCAAGCCTGTTTCCACATTGTATAGTGGAGTTGCAGTTCCATTAAAGGTTTCAACATTTTCACGTATCCATTTCAAATCTCTGCGTTCCCAATTAGATATAAACTTGAAAGACGAACTTCCAAAATGATAATTAGCGGAAACATTATAATCTCCTGTCCCAATTTTATTTATGCCATTGGTTAAATCGACTGAGGAGTTTCCACCTGAGTTCCTCTGTTTCAGAATAATATTAATGACAGCTCCCACATTTCCATAACGCAATCCTGGATTATCATGGTATTCCACCTTTGCGATATCGTCTGGTCTTAGAGATTTCACCTCAGGAAGCTTTGCCCTTACACCATTGATTCGCAATTCAACCGTTCCTCCCGTAGTCATCTCTATACTATTATTAATAGAATTAATCTCAATGCGTGGAAGACTTAAATTCTGTAGTAACAAAAGTCCATTACTGGATGCCTTCCGTTGCAGACTGCTAAGAAAGAGTATCTGTCTGTCAATTTTCTGGATTTTATTACTGCCAATGACTTTTACCTCACCTAAAGCCTTTGGTAATACCATCAGTTTGATCTTTCCCATATCAACATCATCCGATGCATTATTACAGGTAATATATTGGTCTTCATAGCCTATATATGACAGATGAACGATAAAGTTATTCGATTCTATACCTTTAATATGAAATTCACCCACATCATTTGTTACGCCGCCAGACAAGAATGTCGAATCTGCCGACAGAATTCTGACCGAACATCCAATTACTTCCTTGTCGTTCTCATCTACAATGTTTCCTTTTACACTCATTTGAGAGTATGCTCCTTTGGAAAACATCAGAAACAGGAGCATCATAAAAATATGCTTCATTATTTTATAACATTTATATAATTTTCCTCATCATATTACATTTATATCTTTAGTCCTTGTACATCTGGGATCTGGCATAGAAAAAGAATTTCTTCTGTTATCTTTCCTCTGTGAAAGAAGATAAGTGATGAGAATAATTCTCCTGGACTACGAAATTGGCGATTTCATTCAGACAGGATTTATCTGCCATGAATGTCTCATGTTTTTTGAATGATGCAACTTTCTTTTCCATAAAAATTATTTTATTTTAATTTATGCGGCAAAGATAGCGATTTCCCAAATATTGAAGACTACACTTTTGGGTAATTTTCCTTTTCCTGGCTTACTTTTTACACTTTTGTGTAATCTCATAGTGTTATTTCAAAGAAAAAAGTTCCCCCCGATTCTGCCCGTGAAGCCGTTCAGGGGATTTCGTGTAAAGAAACAAATAATATATCACACTGGAAAACAGTTAGTTGTGAATTTTCTGCATATCCTTATTTACGTTTAATAATGTCAAATCAGATTCTAAAATCACGTTTCGTTGGCCAAATAAAGAGGTTTTCAAGGTAAAAGTATTATCTCTGTTTTCCTGTTCTCTTATTTTCTCCGGCAATGACGCCCCCAAAAGCAGGTTCTTGGAAAGGAGGTTTCCGTGCGCTATCTGTCACGGATTTTTACCATACGGGGCTGGATGAGACCCTTGCTCTTGTTCATCGTCCCCTCCTCAGATGAAAAATTGGAGTCCATGGAAACAGGAAAATGGCCAGTAGAGTGTAAGTCCCTTGTTTACAGATGGATAACGGCGTGTGCAAGAAACGGTGCTTGGTTAGACGGCAATCGGGCGTTAGTTGAGGCTCAATCGGGCGTTAGTTGGAGGGCAATCGGGCGTTAGTTAGGAGGAAAGAGACGGCTGTTTGCCTTTCAGCCTCCCACAGTCTGTCTCCCAGCCGGATGAAGAGCGGGTAAAAACGGATGGACAGCTTCCGGATTGTAAGATTATTTTCTGCACGGCGGCTAAGATTCAATGTATGATATCGGATAGAGGGAGAGGTCTCCTTTCCTCAAAAGAAGAATTGCCTGTTGAAAAGAAATCATGGGGTGTGCCAGAAGTTTATTTAGTAGCTGAAGCAGGGGCAGACACTCCCGTCTGTCCGATAAGGAAAGTCTGTTTCGTGGAAAGAAGAGGGCGTCTGTCCACATACGGTAGAGGTGTGTGACACGCTGCCTGTTCCGGTTTTACGGGGCGGCCACCCCCCTGCGATGTCCTGCGCATCGGTCTTTCGCTGGACATGAGACCTGCCGGCGCATTGTGCCCTCCTGCTTGTATACGGCAGATTCAGCCCTCTCCTTCAGCCACATAGCCCGCTGTGCCTTTTCAAGGAGAAAGCTGAATCTGCCCGTCTGGAAGAGAGAACCCCGGCAAAGGAAACGCCCGGGATCTGCCTGTAAGATTCGGAAAGTGGGATTAGTCCTGCACTTTCGGATATTTCCTGAACCATCCATCCATCCGCAGCCGCATTACGCCGAAGAAGGCCTCGGAGAAGATTCCGCCGCTCATCTTGCTGGTCCCCTCCCTGCGATTGACGAAGACGACAGGCACCTCCTTGATTCTGAAGCCGATCTTGTAGGTCGTGTATTTCATTTCGATCTGAAAGGCATAGCCCTTGAAACGGATCCTGTCCAGAGGGATGGTATCGAGGACGCGGCGGCGGTAACATACGAATCCCGCTGTGGTATCGTGGACGTGGAAGCCGGTCACAATCTGGACATACCTGCTGGCAAAATAGCTCATCAGCACCCGTCCGATAGGCCAGTTGACGACATTCACACCGCTGACATAACGCGACCCGACGGCGACGTCATACCCTTCGTCGTGCGTGGCCGCATAGAGCCGCGGCAGGTCGGCGGGGTCGTGACTGAAGTCGGCATCCATCTCGAAGATGTAGTCGTACCCGTGCTCCAGCGCCCATTTGAAGCCGGCGATATAGGCTGTGCCTAATCCCAGCTTGCCTGCACGTTCGATGATGAAAAGGCGGTCTCCGAACTCCGTCTTCATCAGCCGGTGTACAATCTGTGCCGTTCCGTCAGGGCTTCCGTCGTCGATCACCAGAATATGGAAATGCTTTTCCAGCCGGAAGACCGCCCGGACAATCTTCTCCATGTTCTCTTTCTCGTTGTAGGTCGGTATGATTACAATGCTGTCACTCGTCATAGGAATACTGTTTTAACAGGGCAAATGTAGTAGAAAAATATGATACTGACAAATTTTCCAGCTTGTTTTTACTGGTCCGGATTCTCAACGAAACCCCGGTATTCAGGTGTAAGCCCCGACATGACAGCCTCGTAGGCTTCGGCCATCGTCCGCTTCTCAAACTCCGTCCCCTTCCCTCTGGGCGGAATCGGCTCGTGAATGGTAAGACTGAGCCGGTGCCATACGGGGAAATGCCAGTCCTTCGTCCGTGGCATGACATCATAGGAACCGTTGATGGTAAGCGGGCAGACCGGCAGCTGGAGCTCGTCGGCCAGCATGAAGGCGCCGCGCCGGAACCTGCCCATGTGTCCCGTAAAACTGCGTGCCCCCTCGGGAAAGACGACGACGGACATCCCCTCGCGCAGTGTCTCGCGCGCCGTGTCGTAGGTCTTCTTTATCTTGCTGGCTCCGCTCTTGTCCACATAGATGTGGTGGGCTTTTTCACAGGCCAGTCCCACCAGGGGAATCTTGCGGATGGCCTTCTTCATCATCCACTTGAAGTTACGGCCGAGGAAACCGTAGATGAGGAAGATGTCAAAAGAGCCCTGGTGATTGCAGACGAAGACATAACTCTGCCTGGGGTTGAGGTGTTCCCGTCCCCGGACCTCTACCGGCAGGAAAAGCAGACGGACCGTAAGCCACGACCAGCATTTGCCCGGATAATATCCCCAGAAGTGGCCGTTGCCCAGCTGGCAGCCTGCCGTCGTTATCAAGGCCGTGAGGACAGAGGCCAGGATGAAGAGGGGAAGGAAGATGAACAACGTGTAAAGATTGTACAGAACCGTCAGAATCCGTGCGGGCAACGTATGCAGAGCAGCCGGTCGCCGGTCCTGTCGCTGAGGTGTGGAAGTATACATAAAGGATTACTTTTTTATTTCTTTTTCTTCGTGTGCAGCGTGATGACTGTTATCTCGTTAGGCATGTTGAGCCGGAACGGCACCAGTCCGCCCAGTCCCGCCGTGACATAGAGGAACCGTCCGCCCTGCCGGTAGAGTCCGTAGTCTTCATGCTGTCGGATGCGGGTCGGCCTCCATCCGAAGAGCTGCATCTGTCCGCCATGCGTATGCCCGCTGAGCGTCAGCTGTGCCGTCGTCTTCGGGAGGATGTTCCGCTTCCATGCGGAAGGGTCGTGCTGCAGCATGATGACAAAGGCGTTTCTGTCCATGCCCTTCGTGGCCTTTCCATAGTCTGCATAATTGGGGAAAGGCGGTCTGCCGTCGTTCTCCGTGCCACAGATACAGATGGACTCGCCGGCGGGCGAGGTGATGAGCAGGTGCCGGTTGCGGAGGAGCGTCCATCCCAGTCGCTTCTCCTCCACGGCGATCAGCCGTGCCTCCTGCGCCGCCTTCTCCTTGGGATTCCCTTTGATATATTCGGTATAGTCGTGGTTGCCCAGGACCGCTACGGTTTTCCTCATCGGTTGCCGTAGGACAGGCGCCATCTTCTCCACCTCTTCAGGCCGCATGTTCTGCAGGTCGCCTGTGAAGCAGATGAGGTCTGGTTTCTGCCGCACGATGCTGTCCATCTCCGCCTGCAGGATTCTCTTCCGCCATCCGTCGAAAGTGCCGAGATGGAGGTCGGATACATGTACGATCCGGTAACCGTCGAATGACGGCGGCAGATCCCGGAAGGCCAGAGACATGTGCTTCACCCGGACAGCGGAGACCCCGGCGGTGAGTCCATAAACATAGAAGGCGAAGGCAAGGGTGCCCAGGACAAGTCCGATGCAGTGTCCCCAGTTGCGCTGCGTATGCGTAACGTACTTGCGCACGGCCCATCCTGCGAAAGACGAGAGGGTGAAGATGGCCTTGGGCCCGACGAACATGCCGAGGAGGAAGAGATAGATGTTCAGCCATGTCAGGTCGGCAGGTGCGAAGTTGCGGATGGAAGCCAGCGCACAGGTATAGACGACCATGCCGATGCAGGGAGTCCACCATAGCAGGCGCTGCCGCCACGTGATGTGGTAACGCTTGCGGAAATAGTGCATATCGATGTACAGGTCGGACAACACTATTGTCAATATAAGGTATATGACGATTCTGGCTATCATTTCTTCTTCATGCAGAGGCGGTGAGGACTTCTTGCCGCAGCGTCAGGCCGGGGACGGTGTCGGACAGGGACTTCTCTCTGAAACGCTGTCGTCCACAACAAGGACGGGACAGGCCTTTCCGGCATTCAGAGGCCATGGCCGGCTGACCGGCCGGCCTCCTGTCCGTGCCGGAAGGTAATCTGTTCGCCGCGCACCGTGCCGTCAAGAAGTCCGTCGTTCAGCAGATGGTGTCCGTTGCAGAAAGTATGCAGTACCCGCCACCGGTAGGTATGTCCCTCCATCGGACTCCACTTGCATTTGCTTTGAATACATTCCCTGTCGACCGTCCAGGGCTGACGGGGGGAGACGACGACGAGGTCGGCCTTGTATCCTTTCCGCAGGAAACCCCGGCGGTCCACATGGAAGAGCCGGGCCGGGGCATGCGCCATCAGCTCCACCATGCGTTCGATGCCGAGCACGCCCTGATCGACCAGTTCCAGCATCGTGACGAGTGAAAACTGAACCATCGGCATCCCCGAGGCGGCCTTTGTGCAGCCTCCCTGCTTCTGTGCCGGCAGGTGCGGGGCATGGTCGGTACCGACGACCGCGATCCGTCCGTCTGCGAGTGCCCGGCGGATGGCGGCCTGGTCGGCAGCGGTCTTGACGGCAGGATTGCACTTGATCAGCGCCTTCTTCGTGAGGTAGTCCCGGTCAGAGAATACAATGTGTGCGAGGACAGCCTCCAGCGTGATCCGTCCCTCATCCTCCGGACGGTTCGCCAGAGACAGTTCTCCTGCCGTAGAGATGTGTGCGATGTGCAGGTGCGTCCTGTGTTTCCGAGCCAGTTCGACTGCCAGCCGGGAGGAGGCCAGGCAGGCCTCCGCACTGCGGATTTCCCCGTGATGGATGATCGCCGGATCGTCGCCGAAGCGTTCCCTGGCTGCCTTCATGTTCGCATTGATGATGCCTGTGTCTTCACAGTGCGTCATCACGGGGAGACCCAGTTCGGCAGCGACCCGGAAGATCTGCTCCAGCGCCTCACGCCGGTCGACAAGCATGTTTCCTGTCGAAGCACCCATGAAGAGCTTGATGCCGGGGATTGTATGCGTGTCGAGCAGGGGGAACAGACCGCTGTTGGCATTTGTCGCACCAAAGAAGAAGCTGTAGTTTACGTGGCTCGTCCGCCCCGCACGTTCCCACTTGTCGTGCAGCGCCTCCGGCGTCGTCGTCTGCGGAAGCGTATTCGGCATCTCGAAGTAGGAGGTCACCCCGCCGTATGCGGCAGCCCGGCTCTCGCTCTCGATGTCTGCCTTCTCCGTCAGTCCCGGCTCACGGAAGTGTACATGGTCGTCGATCACGCCGGGCAGGACAAAACACCCCGTGGCATTGACGGTCTCGTCAAATGAGCCACGGGGCTGCTGTGTTCCGGCCATGATGTCTGCGATGCAGTCGTCCTCTATGACGAGCGAGCCGATGAAGCTCCGCCCTTCGTTGACGATTGTTCCACCTTGGATGAGTTTCCTCATGAGTTTCTGTTGTTTAGGGATTACTGGCTTCCTGCTCTGAGACCGTGTCTCGAAAACAGGGGAATGGGGGGGTGCGGAGAGAGGAAGAATGCGCAAGAGAAAAGGAAGCGGATGTGCGGAGCGGAGCCTTATCTGCGGGCAGGCTCGCCGGCCATCTGTGCGGGCGTCGGGGGCGCGACGGCGGCAGTGGGAGCGGTTCCTGCCGTGTCCGGGATGGCAGCAGCGGCAGGGTCTGCCGTGCCGTTCATCTCCTTCTGTGCCTGCTGGAAGTCTGCATAGAAGGCCTTTACCTGCGGATTCTGCTTGAAGGTGTCTGTCGCCTTGGCCATGATGTATTCAATCCATGACGGCAGCTGGTTGACCACGTTGGCATACATATAGTCGTTCATCCATACAGGAAAGGCATTGGGGGTCGTGTCGTAGGTGATGCGGGTCAGGAATCCCCAGGGGCCGAGGATGTTGTCAAAGTTCTCCGTGATGAACTTCGTGAACAGCCTGTCTCCTTTGGCATATACGCCCAGCGCCTTCTTGATCAGGCGGGCATTCACCGTCTCCTCGTCATGTCCGTTCAGAATGGCTGCGCTCTCTTCATGGTCGATTTCGACGTACTGGTTGCGCAGCTGTGTGAATTTCGTCCAGAAGTCGTTGAGCTTGTCGTTGAGCAGCGTACCGCTGACACGCTGCTGCGTGTTGTCCAGCCTGAGCGTGATGTCTCCTTTCTCCAATACGACGGGGAACTGCAGGTTGACATCGTCCATGAACACCTGTGCCACCTTCACCGAGTCGATCGTCCCATGGAAGGAGAACTGTCCGTGGACCACGTCACAGGAGTCCAGATTGATCAGCGAGTCGCCCTGGTCGGTCTTCAGATACAGCTTTCTCCCATCCAGACTCGACACGTTGGAGGTCCCCTGGATATTGAAAGAGTTGGCACACGATGTGAATGCAGCGAGTGTCAGGAGTGCGTAGAGAACTTTATTCATAGATCATTTAACTGTTCAACTTCTTCTCAGACAAAATTACAATCTATAATCGGACTTGAAGAACTTTTTTATTCAAATTAAAACTATCTGTAATGTTTTTAGCTTTTTTTAGTCACTGCCTTCTCCGCCCTCTTTCTTCAGCTCGTAGCTGATGCGGTGGGTCGTGTACATCTCTAAGACGGCGGATATGAGCAGGAGGATGACCCAGTTGTGATGGAAGATGCTTACGTAACTGCTGTAACCGTCCAGCGAACCGGTGAATGCCGGACGGAGAAAATGGTAACAGTCCTCCACCATGAACAGCCCGGAAAGGATGAATCCCCAGCCTGCCAGGGTCATGATGCGGCGCAGACGGCGGACGGCCAGCCGCGTGCCGAGGTAACGCTGCCTCGACTGCATGAGCACAAAGCCGGAGGCACCGGCCAGCATCAGCCAGCAGGCGACGGACTGAATGAGAAAGAAGGCGTACAGACCCGCGCCTGCCACCATGACGATTCCTCCCAAAAGGTAAACGGTTGATTCGAGTTTATTCAGCTGTCTCATACTTAGGTGTGTTGTCGGCCGGCTGCTCATCGTCGCTCAGCACGAAGATGTCTTCGTTGTCAGCCTTCATGAAGTAACGCTCCCGGGCCACGCGGGCGATGGCGTCCGAGTCGGTCTTGAGGTCCTTCAGCTGCTGTGTGTCGTGCTGATATTGACGGTCATATTTCCGGATTTCGGCCTTCAGGTCATCGATCTGGTAGGCGTATTCAATGCGCTTCATGAAACTGTTCTCGTCCAGCACGCCCACGATGAGTGCGCCGAAGATGATGACAATATGGAACTTGAACCGACTGAAGAATCTGTAAATATGTCCGGTAATCTTGCTCACTTCTCTCCTTATTATTTTCTGCAAAAGTAAGGAAAAGATTGCAGACGTACGCAGGAAGCATCCATATTTTTAGCAAATTAACAATTTAATCCTGTCCCTCTCCATCCACTTCCCTTAACTTTTATTACCTTTGCAAGACAATCAGATTTTCAAAACTATGGATGAATATATTGTCTCGGCGCGCAAGTACCGGCCGATGTCCTTCGATTCCGTCGTGGGGCAGCAGGCGCTGACTACAACGCTGAAGAATGCCGTGAAAAGCGGTAAGCTGGCGCACGCTTACCTCTTCTGCGGACCGCGGGGAGTGGGCAAGACGACCTGTGCCCGCATCTTTGCGAAGGCGATCAACTGCGAACATCCCACGGCCGACGGCGAGGCCTGCAACGCATGCGAGAGCTGCAAGGCCTTCAGCGAGGGGCGCAGCTACAACATCTTCGAGCTGGATGCCGCCAGCAACAACTCAGTGGAAAACATCAAGTCGCTGATGGACCAGACGCGCATCCCGCCGCAGGTAGGGCGGTACAAGGTCTTCATCATCGACGAGGTGCACATGCTTTCCACGGCGGCTTTCAATGCTTTCCTGAAGACTTTGGAAGAGCCGCCGGCACACGTCATCTTCATCCTCGCGACGACCGAGAAGCACAAGATCCTCCCGACCATCCTGTCCCGCTGCCAGATCTACGACTTCGAGCGCATGACCGTGCCGAACATCATCAGCCATCTGAAAAGCGTTGCCGAAAAGGAGAACATACAATACGAGGAGGAGGCACTGAACGTCATCGCCGAGAAGGCCGACGGCGGTATGCGCGACGCCCTTTCCATCTTCGACCAGACGGCGAGCTTCTCGCAGGGAAACATCACCTACCAGAAAGTCATAGAGGACCTGAACGTACTGGATGCGGACAACTACTTCCATATCATCGACCTTGCCCTGGAGAACAAGGTGAGTGAAGTGATGGTGCTCCTGAACGATGTCATCAACAAGGGCTTCGACGGCGGACACCTCGTCAACGGACTGGCATCCCACGTCCGCAACGTGCTGATGGCAAAGGATGCACAGACGCTCCCGCTGCTCGAGACAAGCCAGCAGCAGCGGCAGCGCTATCAGGAGCAGGCGCAGCGGTGTCCTGTCCGCTTCCTTTACAGCGCGCTGCAGATCATGAACCGCTGCGACGTGGAGTACCGGCAGAGTTCCAACAAGCGGCTGCTGGTGGAGCTGACCCTGATCCAGGTGGCACAGATCACGCAGAAGGACGATGACGTGCCTGCCTCGGGGCGTAGCCCTAAGCGATTGAAATCCCTGTTCAAGAATCTTATTCTGAAGGCTCAACAGAAACCGGCTCCGCAGGTGGCCGGGAGCCTGAGACATCATGACGAGACAGCACGCCGCTGTCAGGGCGGAAGCCGGGAACAGGTGGCTGCCCCGTCTCCCGGCGGCACACACGTCACCGCCGCAGACCGTCCGGCGGCGAAGGTGGCGACAGGTCTGCCGAAGTCCATCAACCTGGGGGCATTGAGCATGTCATTTGACAATCTGCTCAAGAGCGACAGGAAAAAAGCCCGGGAGGACGAGCCTGAAATCACCAACAAGGACGAGAACGAGCCGTTTACACAGCAGGACCTCGTCGTCCGGTGGCGTGCCATGTGTACACGTATGCCGGACAAGATGCAGGCACTGGCACAGCGGATGAAGAACATCACGCCGACCATCACCGAATTTCCGAATATCCAGGTGCTGGCCGAGAACAACATCCAGCTCAACGAAATGCTTCCCATCCGGTCGCGCATCCGGGCCACGCTGGCGAAGGATCTGCACAACGGACAGATCGGCCTTACCATCCGGCTTGCCAGACAGGAGGAAATCAAACCCATGCTTACTCCCCGTGAAGAGTTTGACAGGCTGATGAAAACCAACCGCTCTGTAAAGAAACTCGTAGAGACGCTCGGGCTGGAGCTGGCTTAGCCGACATGGGCGTATTGTCCGGCAGCATACGGTGTTCCGGCACACGCTCTTTGCATACAAGGCAGCGAAACACCCTCCGGCCAGCTTCTCCTGTACGGCAGGGCACTCCCTCCCCGGCACAGGCAGCGATGCCGTCGGGCTTGGCACAACCGGTGCCTGCCCTCAGCACGGCCGGTGTCCATCGACAGTACAGCCGGTGACGGGCATCCGCACGACGGCAGAAGACGGTAAGGAAGGGTGCTTTCCGGCAGCATCATACCTGTAAAAAGGAGACTGCCGGCCGACTTATTGCGGAAGATGTCTGCCGGACAGCAACAGGCTTGTTTGCATCCTCTAAACACAGGAGGGTGTGTCAAAATGCAAATACCGTTTTGACCATCTTACAGTTTGAAACAATTCATTAAAAATGACCATTTCTGTACTCGATTTTGAGTAAAGAAATGGTCTTTTCTTTGCTTTTAGGAAAAACCTGCTTGTAGTTTGAAGGTTGTCAAGTCATTCATCTGCATTTTGACACCCCCTCTCTCTCTTATTTCTCCGGGTAATGGAGGTTGGCTTCGGTGATATTGTCCAGCACCTCTATGAGAAACTTCTTCGACTCCCACTTTGCCATCGGCAGGTCGTGGAGCAGGTAGTTGCCGCAGTCGCAAGGTGCTGCACCGGGGATGTCGCCCTCGTAGTCGGCAACGAACCGGAAGGTGCGGCGCATCAGTCCGACGATGTCTTTCGATGCAAGGTCGCCGCTGAGAATCAGGTAGTTGCCCGTCAGGCAGCCCATCGGACCCCAGTAGATGATACGGTCTTTCCATTCCGGGTCGTTGCGGAGATAGGTGGCGGCCAGGTGCTCGATGGTGTGGATGGCTCCCACGTGCAGCGCCGGTTCCCGGTTGGGCTCTTTCATGCGGATGTCGAAGGTGGTGACGGTCTCTCCGCCTACTTCGTCCTTGCGGCTTACGTAGATGCCGCGCAGCAGCCGCTCGTGGTCGATGGTGAATGATGGGATCTTGTTCATAGTTTTCATATTATGTCGATAAAGTGTTTCGTCACCTCGAAGCTGCCGTTGGCGACACGCTCCCAGAAGTCGAAGTACTGACTCGCCTTGCTGTCCTTGAGCGGTATGTCGCTGATGATGCGGAAGGAGACGAACGGTGTCCGGTAGATATGGCAGACTTGGGCGATGGCGCAGCTCTCCATGTCGACGGCCGTGGCATCGGGGAACCGGTTCAGTATCTGCTGCATCTTCTCATGCGAGTTGACGAACCACTCGCCGCTGACGGTCAGTCCGCTCCGTATGTGCAGTTCCCTGCAGTCGGGCAGGTCGTTCAGCGACAATGCCTTTTCCACCAGTTCGGCAGGAGCCGTGAAGTATGCCGGCATGCCGATGATCTGCCCGAACGCCACTTCGTCGCCGCAGTAGGCATCGTGGTAGGTGCAGGCCGAAGCCACCACCACGTCCGTCACCTCCAGCGTCGTGTCTGCACCGCCGGCACAGCCGCTCGATACGATGAGGTCAGGGTGGTAATGATGGATCATCTCCACGGTACCGACCGCCGCATTCACTTTTCCGATGCCGCATTGCTGCAGGATGATTTCCTTGTCTCCCAGTCGGCCTGTCACGAAGTCTTTATGGTCGAAATGCTCCTTTGCCGTTTGGGAAAGGATTGCTTTGAGCTGCGTGAACTCCTTGTCCATCGCAACGACGATTCCTATTTTCATGCGGCAAAGGTACGAAAAAGTTATAAGCTGGAGATTGTACGTGCTTTGTTTTTTGTAACTTTGCACGCATGATATGGAATCCATGACCTTCCCGGTCAGGTATTTCTGTCAGACGAAAGCAAAATAAAAACAAACATGAAAACTTGGAAAAGATTTCTGCCCGATGTGGTGGCTGTCGTGTTGTTTGCGGTCATCTCGTTCGCCTACTTCTTCGTTCCCGTCACACAGGGTAAGATCCTCTATCGTCACGATGCCTCGGCAGGTGTCGGATCGGCACAGGAAATGGCGGCCTACCAGGAGCGTACCGGCGAGGCGACACGATGGACAAACGCCATCTTCGGCGGTATGCCGACCTACCAGATGTCGCCGTCCTACCGGTCGACGGACGGCCTGTCGCAGGTGATGAACGCCTACCACCTCTGGCTGCCGGACAATGTATGGTTCCTTTTCGCCTATCTTCTGGGCTTCTACATCCTGCTGCGGGCGTTCGACTTCCGGCAGTCGCTGGCGGCGCTGGGCAGTGTGATGTGGGCCTTCTCGTCCTATTTCCTGATCATCATCGCTGCCGGACATCTGTGGAAAGTGATGGCACTGGCCTACCTTCCGCCGATGATCGCCGGTGTCGTGCTGGCTTACCGCAGCCGGTATCTGTCCGGCTTCATCGTGACGGCGATATTCACCGCCTTCGAAGTGAAGGCGAACCACGTACAGATGACCTATTACTATCTGTTCGTCATCCTCTTCATGGTCGTCGCCTACCTCGTGAAGGCCATCCGTGAGAAGCGGCTGGCGGGATTCCTGAAGGCGACAGGCGTGCTGGCGGCGGCAGCCGTCATCGGCATCGCCATCAACCTCTCCAACCTCTACCATACCTGGCAGTACCAGAAGGAGAGCATGCGCGGCAAGAGCGAACTGGTGAAGGCGGACAAAGCCAACCAGACCAGCTCGGGGCTCGACCGTGACTACATCACGCAGTGGAGCTACGGCATCGACGAGACGCTGACGCTGCTCGTGCCCGATGCGAAGGGCGGGGCGAGCGTGCCGCTGAGCCAGAGCGAGACGGCGATGAAGAAGGCCGACCCGCAGATACAGTCGATGATTCCCCAGCTCTACGATGCCTTCCCGCAGTATTTCGGTACACAGCCGGGGACGAGCGGGCCGGTCTATGTCGGGGCGTTCGTGCTGTTCCTCTTCATCCTGGGACTGTTCCTCGTGAAAGGCCCGATGAAGTGGGCGCTGGCTGCGGCGACCGTGCTGTCAGTCCTCCTGTCATGGGGGCACAACTTCATGGGATTCACCGACTTCTTCCTCGATTACATCCCGATGTATGCGAAGTTCCGTACCGTGGCGAGCATCCTCGTCATCGCCGAGTTCACCATACCGCTGCTGGCCGCCCTGGCGCTGAAACGCCTCGTCGACGAGCCTGACCTGCTGGGTAGGAAGATGAAGTACGCCTATGTCAGCCTTGCCCTGACGGCCGGCGTGGCGGCCCTGATCGCCCTGTTCCCCGACATGACGGGGCCGTTCGTCAGCGATCAGGAACGCCAGATGATCAACGGCATACAGGGCATGGACAGCAATACGGCAGGGACGATTCTCGCCAATGTCTCGGCGATGCGTGCCGCCATGGTCAGTGCCGACGCATGGCGTTCGGTCGTCGTGATTCTGATCGGTTTCGCCCTGCTCTTCGGTTACAGGATGAAGAAGGTGCGCGCCGATTATATGATCGCCGCCCTGCTGGTGCTCTGCCTCGTCGACCTGTGGCAGGTGGACAAGCGTTATCTGAACGACGGTATGTTTGTGCCGAAGAGCGAGCGTGACATGCCGCAGCAGCCGACGGCGGCCGACGTGGAGATCCTGAAAGACAAGGGGCTGGACTACCGTGTGCTGAACTTCGCTTCCAATACTTTCAACGAGAACGAGACCGCTTACTTCCACAAGAGCATCGGCGGTTACCATCCCGCCAAACTGCGCCGTTACCAGGAGATGATCGACGCCTACATCGTCCCGGAGATGCAGAAGGCGATGCAGGCGATCGCCGCCAAGGGCGGCAACATGCAGGCTGTGGACGGGGCGAAGGTGTTCCCGGTGCTGAATATGCTGAATACGAAGTACTTCATCCTTCCGTTGCAGGGAGGTACGACAATGCCGCTGAAGAACCCTTACGCACAGGGAAACGGCTGGTTTGTCGATAAGATAAGCTATGTTGCCGATGCCAATGCGGAGTATGCGCAGGTGGGCAGGATAGATGTACGCCATGCGGCTGTAGCCGACAAGGCCTTTGCAGCTGTCCTCGGACAGGCGGTGGAGAACGGCTCTGCGGCCACGGTGAGACTGGAGAAGTACGAGCCGAACAACCTGCGATACACCGTCAGCTCGAAGAACGGCGGCATTGTCGTCTTCTCCGAAATCTATTATCCGGGCTGGACAGCGACGGTAGACGGGCAGCCTGCAGAACTCGGCCGTGTGAACTATATTCTCCGTGCTCTCCGTGTGAAACCGGGCAGCCACACCGTTGTCCTCGACTTCCACCCGGCGAGCATCTCTACGACTGAGACGGTTGCTTACATTGCGATGGCCATTCTGATCCTTGCCGTCCTGGGAGCGGGATGCATGAAGTTCAGACGGCGGAAGGGGACGGGAGAGCCGAATAGGCTGATGGCAGGAGCCTGAGAAGGCACGGCGCCGGCTTCCAGCACTCCGGGGAATACGGTCTTGTTCCCAGCCGTCGGGAAGGGCAGTCCCGGCTGCCCGGAGAAAATCTTCCTGTACATGCTGCGCCCGCTCCTGTCGATGCGGTTTCTGGAGAGGACAATTGTGATCCGGCCGGATGAGGCGAGCTGATCCGCATCGTTCGGTCTTGTTTCCCGGTCACGGTCCGTCCTTGCAGATGCCCGGGTTCTCCTGCGGGCAAAAAGATGTCGGGAAGGGACTTCATCTCCGATGCTTGTTCCTTTGTACCCTGTCCGGATGATGGAGTGCGGTGGTGTCCGGATAGCTCCGAGGCGGAAGGATGCCCTTGTACGAGGATGTACACCAGGTATTGGTAAATTAAAGTTAAATAGGTCTTGAGGTGATACGCAAAAGTGCCCCCTGGGCTGTTATTCCTTTAGAAAATCCTGATAGACAAAATGAATCTGAACCCTAAGAACCTAACGGAGGAAACCACATACAACGGGAAACGGATCAGTCCGGCGGCATGGGTGCCTACGCTTTACTTCGCCATGGGCATGCCCTTCGTCGTGCTCAACATGGTCTGCACGCTGATGTACAAGGGAATGGGCGTGAGCGATGCGCAGATCGCCTTCTGGACCTCGCTCATCATGCTGCCCTGGACGCTGAAGCCGCTGTGGAGTCCGTTCCTGGAGATTTACAAGACAAAGAAGTTTTTTGTCGTACTGACGCAGCTGCTCACAGGCGTGCTCTTCGCCCTGGTGGCCTTTGCGCTCCATCTTCCCTCTTTCTTCCCGGTCACGATAGCGATACTCTCGGTGATCGCCATGAGCGGTGCGACGCACGACATCGCAGCCGACGGCACTTATATGTCCGTGCTGTCGAACGAGGAGCAGGCACGGTGGATAGGCTGGCAGGGGGCATTCTACAACATTGCGAAGATTGCCGCGACGGGCGGGCTGGTCTATCTCGCCGGCACGTTCATCGGCCACTTCGGCGTGACGAAGGCCTGGATGCTGATCATGCTGATCATCGCCGCCGTCATGGCGACCATCGGCATCTATCATTATGCCGTCCTGCCGGACCCGGCGAAGACGACGGAGGGCAGTCCTGTCTCGCTGCACGATTCTCTGCACGAGCTGCTGGAGGTGTTCCTCGACTTCTTCCGGAAGAGACACATTATATATTATATCTGCTTCATCGTCCTCTACCGCTTTGCCGAGGGATTCGTGATGAAGATCGTCCCGCTCTTCCTCAAGGCGCCGCGTGCCCAGCAGGGACTGGGACTGAGCGAGCAGGAAATCGGCCTGTGCTACGGCACCTTCGGTGCTGCGGCGTTCGTCATCGGTTCGATTCTCGCCGGCTACTACATCGCCTGGCGGGGGCTGCAGAAGAGTCTTTTCTCGCTCGCCCTGGTGTTCAACATCCCCTTCGTCGCCTACACGTTGCTTGCAGTCTACCAGCCCGAGAGCCTGTGGCTGATCGGCGGCGGTATCGTCATGGAATACTTCGGCTACGGCTTCGGCTTCGTCGGTCTGTCGCTCTTCATGATGCAGCAGGTGGCGCCGGGCAGGCACCAGATGGCCCACTATGCCTTTGCCAGCGGCATCATGAACCTCGGGGTCATGCTGCCGGGCATGCTGAGCGGCTACTTCAGCGACCATCTGGGCTACCGTATGTTCTTCATCGTCGTACTGGCATGCACCATTCCGGCCCTGCTGATCACATGGTTCGTCCCGTTCACCTATCCCGACAGGACGAAGAAGGCAAAGGCCGCGGCATGAGCGGGAAACAGCGTGTACAGCACATTCAGACCCAAACAAAATAATTAAAACCAAAGATTATGAGATTAATCATAGAACCCAACTACGAACAGCTGTCCCGGTGGGCAGCCAACTACGTCATCGAGCGCGTCAATGCTGCCAGGAACCAGGAAAAGCCGTTCGTGCTCGGACTGCCTACCGGTTCGTCGCCGGAAGGGATGTATGCCGAACTGGTGATGGCCTGCAAGGAAGGCAGAGTCAGCTTCAAGAACGTCGTCACGTTCAACATGGACGAGTATGTCGGCCTGCCCGAGAGCCATCCGCAGAGCTACCACACCTTCATGGCCGAACACCTCTTCAACCACATCGACTGCCCGAAGGAGAACATCCACATCCTGAACGGCAATGCCGAAGACCTGGAGGCAGAATGCCGGCACTATGAGGAGATGATCCGTGAGGCCGGCGGCATCGACCTCTTCCTCGGCGGCATCGGCCCCGACGGGCACATCGCCTTCAACGAGCCGGGGTCGTCGCTCCGCTCGCGCACCCGTGTGAAGACGCTGACCTCTGACACGCGCATCGCCAACTCGCGCTTCTTCGACAACGACCCGGAGAAAGTGCCGGCACACGCACTGACCGTAGGTGTGGGCACCGTCATGGACGCCCGGGAGGTGCTGATTCTCGCCAACGGTCATCACAAGGCCGAGGCTCTGCGTGCAGCCGTAGAGGGCGGCATCACCCAGAAGTGGACCATCAGCGCGCTGCAGATGCACGAGCACGGCATCATCGTCTGTGACGAGGCTGCGACCGACAAGCTCACCGTAGAAACATACAAATACTTTAAAGACATAGAAAAGGAGAACCTGTGATGAAGCTGAATCTTAGTTCAAAGATCGTACTCAACCAGATACCGGAGGAGTTCTACCGTCCGGCAACCGCCATCGAACGTTCGGAGATCACCCGCTTCGAGAAAGTGCCGACCGACATCTTCCCGACCATCGAGGAGGGTGCCGTCGACATCGCCAACCAGCTGGAAGCCGACATCAAGAAGCGGGAGCAGGAAGGACGGAAGTTCGTCATGGGCGTAGGATCCGGCTCTTCGCTCACCCCCATCTTCCAGGAGCTTATCCGTCGGCATGAGGCGGGCAGGCTGAGCTTCAGGAACGTGGTCGTCTTCAACGCCTACGAATATTTCCCGCTGAACGCCGAGAACGTGAACCGCAGCATCAACCAGCTGAAGGAGCGTTTCCTGAATCATGTCGACATCGAGGCGGAGAACATCTTCACGCCCGACGGGACGCTTGCCCAGGACGATGTGCAGGAACACTGCCGGCAGTACGAGCAGCACATCAAGGAGCAGGGCGGCCTGGACGTCATCCTCCTCGGCATCGGCCGCATGGGCAACATCGCCACCAACGAGCCGGGTTCGAGCATCACGTCGGCCTCACGCCTCATCCTCATCGACGAGACGGCCCGCGAGGAGATGAAGATGAGCTTCGGCTCGCAGGAGACGGTCCCTCCCTGTTCCATCACGATGGGCATCAGCACCATCCTCTCCGCACGCAGGATCTTCCTTACGGCATGGGGCGAGGAGAAGGCCGACATCATCAAGAAGACCGTAGAAGGCAAGGTCAGCGACACTGTCCCGGCCTCTTTCCTGCAGACGCACAACGATGCGCACGTCGTCATCGACCTATCGGCGGCAGCCAAGCTGACGCGCATCCAGCACCCCTGGCTCGTCGCTTCCTGCAAGTGGACCGACAAGCTCGTCCGTTCGGCACTCGTCTGGCTCTGTCAGGTGACGGGCAAGCCGATCCTCAAGCTGACCAACAAGGACTACAACGAGAACGGCCTCAGTGAACTTCTGGCCCTCTACGGCTCGGCTTACAACGCCAACATCAAGATATTCAACGACCTCCAGCATACCATCACCGGATGGCCGGGCGGCAAGCCGGATGCCGACGACACCTACCGCCCGGAGCGTGCCAAACCGTTCCCGAAACGGGTCATCGTCTTCTCGCCGCACCCTGACGACGACGTGATCTCCATGGGCGGTACGCTCCGCCGCCTCGTCCAGCAGGGCCACGACGTACACGTCGCCTACGAGACATCGGGCAACATCGCCGTCGGCGACGAGGAGGTTGTGCGCTTCATGCACTTCATCAACGGTTTCAACCAGCTCTTCGGCAACGAGCAGGACGAGGTCATCAAGTCGAAGTACAAGGAGATAAAGGAGTTCCTGAAGCACAAGAAAGAAGGCGACATCGACACACAGGATGTCCGCACCATCAAGGGGCTGATCCGCCGCGGCGAGGCGCGCACGGCCTGCACCTTCAACCAGATTCCGCTCGACCACGTCCACTTCCTCGACCTGCCTTTCTATGAGTCGGGCAAGATCGAGAAGCTGCCGATGGGCGAGGCCGACGTGGACATCGTGAGGAAGCTCATCAGTACCGTGCAGCCACACCAGATCTACGTAGCCGGCGACCTGGCCGACCCGCACGGCACGCACCGCAAGTGTACGGATGCCGTCCTCGCCGCCATCGACCTGGAGAAAGAGGCCAAGGCGGCGTGGCTGAAGGACTGCCGTGTGTGGATGTACCGCGGCGCATGGGCGGAATGGGAAATCGAGAACATCGAGATGTGCGTCCCCATCAGTCCGGAAGAGCTGCGTGCAAAACGCAATTCCATCCTCAAGCACCAGAGCCAGATGGAGAGCGCTCCGTTCCTCGGCAACGACGAACGGCTCTTCTGGCAGCGTTCCGAGGACCGCAACCGCGGCACCGCCAAGCTCTACGACGACCTCGGGCTGGCCTGCTACGAAGCGATGGAGGCGTTTGTCGAATACAAGTTTTAACAATCTCCCGGCAAAGACAATCCATGTACAGAAGAATCCTATCGGCTGTCATCCTCTGCACCGTGCTGTTACAGGCCGGTGCAGCCGGGACAGACAGGAACAGAGACAAGAGCGATGATGGTTTTACCACCATCGTTTTTGATAGGGCGCACAGCCCCGTCCCCTACCGCATCCCGGCCATCGCCGAGACACGGCGGGGCACGCTGCTGGCGGCCTGCGACTTCCGCTTCAGCCATACGGACGTGGGGTGGAACAACCGCAACGGCCGCTGGCAGATCAATGTCGTCATGAAAAGGAGCGAGGACCATGGGCGCACATGGTCGGACACGCTCTGTGTCGCAAGGGGCGATGAGCAGGCTGCGGACACCGTCCGCACGGCTTTCGGCGATCCGTGCATTGTCGCCGACCGCACGTCGGACAACGTGCTGATGAGCTGCGTCGCCGGGAAGACCGGCTACCAGACGGCGACACGCCGGAATCCCATGCACGCCTTCTTCTTCCGCAGCACTGACGGCGGAAGGACATGGGACAACGGGACGGACCTGACGGAAATGATACACGGTCTCTATGACGGACGGCTGCCCGGCGGCGGCTGCCCCGACGGCATCTTCCTGACTTCAGGGAAGATCATGCAGAGCCGCTATATCCGCAGAGGCAGGTTCTACCGGCTGTACATCGCCCATCCCGTCAGGCAGGCAGGAGTGGACCGTTGCGGCACGTTCGTCATCTATTCCGACGACTTCGGCCGCACATGGAGCGTGCTGGGTTCTCCCGCTGTTGCCCCCTCTGTCGCTCAGGACGAGTCGAAAGTGGAGGAACTGCCCGACGGAAGCGTGCTGCTCAGCTGCCGGGATGTCTATGGCGGACGGCGTTTCAATGTCTTCACCTATGCGGATGCCCTCAAGGGCACAGGCAGCTGGGGACAGGAGGTGATGCCGGAGAACATGACCGGCAGGCAGGTCAACGCCTGCAACGGCGGCATCCTGGTCGTTCCGGCAAGGAGGACGGCCGACGGACGCCGGCTGTTCGTAGCCCTCCAGTCCGTGCCGCTCAGCGCACGCCGCGACAGCGTGGGCTTCTATTACAAGGAGCTGGCTGCCTATGCCGACTATTCCACGCCTGATGCACTGGGCCGTGGATGGAAGAAAGGGCTGTGCGTGACGGACGGCTCATCGTGCTATTCGACGATGGTCAGCATGAAGAACCGCCGCATCGGACTTCTCTACGAGGTACGCGGACAGGACGACGGCTATGACATCGAGTTCCGGAGCCTGTCCTTGAAGGAGATTACCGGGGGAAGGTATGCTCTTCTTCCTTCCGTTGACCGCTCTTCCTACATCAGGGAAGCTGCGGCCGTACGGTAGGGAGGATGGTCGGGTGTTTTAAGATCTGGCCGGAAAGTCGTATAGGGCTGCTTGTGGGAGCTTTCCCGTTCGGGAAATATTTTCCGGCAGGTCGGTCGTTTCCCTGCTCTATGATGGGGAAGGACCGATCCGGTATGAAGTTGATTGTTGCATGAAGCCGGACGGCTGTCATCTTGCTGGATGGACTCGGCCGGTACAGTCGGTCAAGTAGGGCTGTCCTGCTGGTTAAGTATATTCCGTCTGTCAGCTAAGTATATTCTGCTTGTTGCCAAGCATAGTCGAGCTTTCGGTCAAGTAGGATCCGCTTGCGGGTTAAGTATATCCTGTTTGTCGGCTAAGCGTAGTCGACTTTCCGGTCAAGTAGGGTCAGCCTGTCGGTTAAGTATCATCAGCTGTCTGGCGGTACTTTTCCGATAGTCTGCTAGAAGTTGGAGAGACGGCGAGTTGCCCGAAACAATCCTGCTGACAGGATATTTCCGTGTGAAGTACCCGAAAGAGCAGCGGATGTCTCTGTCAACGGAACGCTGTCCGTAGAACAGTTGTGCGAAATAAAAACCACGGAAAACTTGCAGAAGTCGTAAATCATTTTTAAATTTGCGAGCATTACGAAAATCAACAATCAAATCACTATGATCAAGAACTATGTAGAAGAGAACAAAGACAGGATGCTCGAGGAGCTGTTCAGTCTGATACGCATTCCCAGCGTAAGTGCGCAACCGGCTCATAAGGAGGATATGGTGCGCTGTGCCGAGCGGTGGAAGGAACTGCTGCTTGAGGCTGGTGTCGACAAGGCAGAGGTGATGCCGTCAAAGGGGAATCCGATGGTCTATGCCGAGCGGATGGTCGACCCGAAGGCGAAAACCGTATTGGTTTACGGGCATTATGACGTGATGCCGGCCGAGCCTTTCGAGCTGTGGAAGACCGAACCTTTCGAGCCTGTCGTGAAAGACGGCCATATCTGGGCACGCGGTGCCGATGATGACAAGGGGCAGTCGTTCATGCAGGCGAAGGCTTTCGAGTATGTCAACAAGCACAACCTGCTGAAGCATAATGTGAAGTTTATCTTTGAAGGTGAGGAGGAAATCGGATCCGGAAGCCTCGGTCCGTTCATCGAAGCACACAGGGAACTGCTGAAGTGTGACGTGATACTCGTGTCCGACACGGGTATTATCAGTCCTGATGTTCCCTCCATCACAACGGGGCTGCGGGGTCTGTCCTATTGGCAGATTGAGGTGACAGGTCCCGATCATGACCTCCATTCCGGGACGTTCGGAGGAGCTGTTGCCAACCCGATCAATGTCCTCTGCAAGCTGCTTGCCGACGTGACGGGACCTGACGGGAAGATCCGTATTCCTGGTTTCTATGATGATGTGGAGGAGGCTTCCGAAGAGGAACGCAAGCTCGTAGCCTCAATTCCTTTCGATGAGGATGCGTACAAGAAGGCCATCGGTGTGAAGGCTCTCTTCGGTGAGGAGGGGTACAGCACGATCGAACGCACAGGTTATCGTCCGTCATTCGATGTCTGCGGTATCTGGGGCGGCTATACGGGAGACGGTGCCAAGACCGTCATCCCATCGAAGGCATACGCCAAGATCTCGTCCCGTCTCGTCCCGCATCAGGACCACAACAAGATCAGTCAACTGGTAATCGACTACTTCAACCGCGTCGCTCCCGACACCGTTACCGTGAAAGTGGAGAAACACCATGGCGGCTACGGCTACGTCTGTCCGATCGACTTCCCGGCCTATAAGGCGGCGGAACGTGGCTTTGAGACTGTCTTCGGCAAGCGGCCGTTGCCAGTCCGTATCGGTGGAAGCATCCCCATCATCTCTACCTTTGAGAAGATGCTCGGTGCGAAGAGTGTTCTTATGGGTTTCGGCCTGGAGTCGAATGCCATCCACTCGCCGAACGAGAATATGCCGGTTGACCTCTGGCTGAAAGGCATCGAGACCCTTGTCAATTTCCACCTCGAGTACGACAAGGAAGCATAAGCGCACCCCTGTCACCGTGCCTGCTGTTCCGATGGGGGGCAGCAGGCACGATATCCTTCAGGCCGGAATCCCGAGAGAACGTCTTTCCTCGCCCGGTTCGGAAAAAGAAGGAAGATGTATCAGAAAGCACCCATGAGGGGTGTACGAAGAAGAGTAGATGCCCCCGTTTGTCCGGTAAACAACCTGTTCTACGGACAGACGGGGGCATTTCTTTTTGTCTGACAGGACATTTTCCGTACCTGCCTGAGTCAAGGCAGTTGCATCGTCAGGCAGTGGATGGATCCATGCTGCCTTATGATTGTACGGCTGTCGATACCGATAATCTCCCGGCCGGGGAACGCCTCCTGTATGGTTCCTAATGCGGCCTTGTCCTTTTCGGGCTGATGGTATGTGGGTACCAGTACCGCTCCGTTGATGACAAGGAAGTTGGCATGGGTCGCCGGCAGCCGCTCACCGTCGTCATAGATGGCATCCGGCATCGGCAGGCGCAGCAGACGGTAAGGTCTGCCGTCGGGCGTACGAAGTCTCTTCAGCTGTTCCTCCAGAAGGCGGAACACCTCATAATGTTCGTCCGTCTCATCGTCACATCCTATATATAATAAGGTGTCATCCGGAGCGATGCGTACGATGGTGTCGATATGTCCGTCGGTGTCATCGCCTGCCAGCTGACCGTGATCCAGCCAGACGACACGCTCCACGTTCGGGAAGAGCAGGCGCAGCCGTCTGTCGATATCCTCTTTTGTGAGTGGCTGATTGCGGTGCGGTGCTGTCAGGCAGCCGGTTGTCGTAAAGAGCGTATGGTCTCCGTCGCTTTCTATCGAACCGCCCTCCAGCACAAAGTCCTTGTGATTTTCCAGTGCACCGTGAAAGAGTCCCGCTTCATAGATCTGCCGGTTGATCCGGTTGTCCTTCTCAGCTGCAAACTTCCCGCCCCATCCGTTGAAACAGAAGTCAAGCAGGTGGGTCGGCTGGAAGCTGCCCTTGGGCTGCGCATCCGAAACGAGGGAGATGGGAGCAACGTCCCGTGCCCACGTGTCATTGCTGTCACAGGCGAAGAGGGTTACCTGCCTCATCTGTTCCTCTGTCAGTCTTTCTGCCAGTAAGTTGCGCACCTGCTCTGTGTTTCGTGCCGTGATGAGCAAGGGCTCATGGCGTGTAATGGCATCCGCCATCTGGAGATAAACCTCGGTAATCTCTTTCAGGTAAGGCCGCCAGTCAGTGTCTTCGTGCGGCCATATCAGCATGACGCCGCTTTGCGGTTCCCATTCTGCAGGCAGCCTGAAACCGTGATGTCTGTCTGTATTCATGGTGCAAAGGTAAGAAAAGAAAACGTTATATGCCGCTTCCCGCCGCCGATTTATTGCCATAGTATTATAGGAAAGGTGCGTCTCCTCCTGGGGATTGTCGGCATGAGCAAGGACATGATACGGCTTGATGCAGGTCAATTCATGGGGTTGACGTAGGTCAATTCAGGCGTTTGATATGCGTCAAAATCTTTGATGAAAGTCAACTTTTACCCAAAGATCAAGGTAAAAAAGGCGGTTTTTTTTGTTTGAGGCCGGAAACCGCACTAACTTTGCAAGCACAAAACGAAACAAACGGCACCTCATCAGGATAACAAGAGGTGACCACTGAAAGGGCTTCAGTCTCAATAGGCAGACACAAGTAAAAAGATTGTTTAACAAGAAAAGAAAGGAAAACGTTATGAAAGAGAGAATCAAGAAAGCAAGCATTATGCGTAAGCTGTTCAACTATCTGACAAACGTCATCAGTGAGTACAACATGGGTCGTGCAACTTGTCTGGCATAAGCCGGCAGCACGCTCATTCCTTACGCTAAGAGTTTAGAAAGAAAGTAAAGTTTGAGAGAATATAAAGAGAAATCGGATCGGAGTCCCTGTGGATTCCGGTCCGATTTTCGTTTGCGGAGGGCTTACTTGTTGCCGGCTGCATCGTAATCGGCAATCAGCTGCCGCAGCCCTTCCAGGGTCCGGGTGTCATATTTGGAGGCATCCATACCTGAACAGTTCAGATATTCTGCTGTCAGTTTTGTCCTCGTCTTTGCACTCCGTGTACCTAACATGGCTTTGTCGCCAAGATAGATGGCCTCTTTTCTGTCCTTCAGCTTCAGATAAAGTTCATCTTTATCTAATGGATGTTCCAGGATGTAGTTGCCCTTTCCGTCGGTAAAGAGTACCTCGAAGAACTGTGGGTGGCGTGTTCCGATATTAATAGAACCACTGCCGCCGGCGTTTCTTAACACACCGTCTTTTGAGCCCTTTGTACCGATATAGGTCTTGCCACCTGCATAGACGGTTACGTTGTCTGCAGCCTTGAACTTCTGTTCAGTCTTGCCGTTTGCACCGTTGTGCGTCAGTGTTACGGCTGATCCCATTGCCGGTGCGTCAAGGTCGAGGATTCCACTGGTTCCTTTACCCATCTTCTTTTCAATAGATTCATATACGATAGTGATGTTGCCTTCGTGTGTCGTGCCGTCAGCAAGTACCACCTTGCCAGGCACATTATAGATGTTCACGGAAGCATCCCTGGTCTCTTTCACCAGCTGTCGTTCCTCGTCGGCAGCCTGTTGTTCCTCTGCTTTTGCCTTGTTTGCCAGTCGCTGCTTGATATTCTCCGTCATATCTCCCAGTGCATAGCCGTTTGCAAGCAGTTTGGATACCATGCGGCGTACCATCTCGTTCTCGGAGAGCTGGGGTGCCGTCTTGTATTGCAGGAAGGGAAGTTTCCTGTCATCACAGGTCGTTATATTGCTGAAATTCTCGCTGCTGCTCCACGATTCGAGCTTGATCTCGGCCACCTGATTGCCCACACGGTCCTTGATATAATAGTTTCTTTTCCCTAATGATGGGTCATTGACAAGCACCTTTCCCACCACCTCTTTGTTGATGATGATGTCGCCGTTGTCGTCGATGGAGAAGGGATGCTGTGCGGTGAAGTCCTCATCAGCTTTCTCCATCTTTTTGACTGCCGCATAGATGCTGTCCCATTTCGCGGAGAAAGGACGTGAGCCCTGCTCGAAGAGACCGGCGATGGCGGATTGGTTGATGCCGCTGCCGGCGATGAGCTGGGGTTTGCTGTCTAACAGTTTGTAGACAAAGTACTTCGTGTTGGACAGTACAATCCTGTCTTTCGGGTTTTGCAGTTCAAAGACTGCGCCTTCAGGTGATGTGAACTGGAGCCAGTCTTCTGGTGTGCTGACGCCTTGTTTTGTCCTGTTCGTAATGAAGAATGTGAATACCTTTTTCCCATCAGGCGTAGACAGGTCGCAGACTCTTTTCTCTTCTTTTACAAGTGCTACTGGTGTTCCGTCAAGTAATACCTCCCCTTTCTTTATTTTCAGGTCCTGGGCATGTGCGGAAAGCACCATGAAGCTGGCGATGAAGCCTAATACTGTTTTTCTCATTTTACTTATTTGAGTTTTAGATTGATATGAATTGACCGCAAAGGTAGTGATTTTATATGTAAAACCACTTCCTTCTGCAGCTTTTCTTTTAACTGGTTGCCACGTGTGTTTATAGGATATCCCTACAGACGTTCAGCCTCTTTCACCTTATTCTTGTCCGTTTCAAACTTCCTGCTTCCGAAGTTATAGTGTACACGGAAGAGTACCTGTCGGCTTTCGCTGTGCCCCCAGATGTCCAACTGCAATGCCCCTTTGCGTCCGTAACTGTCCCAACGCTCAGTGTGGAGGAGGTCGGTAACCATCAAGGATAGTGAGAGACGGTCACGGAGCAGCCGTCTGCTCAGTCCGATGTCTATGCTTCCGCTTGGCTTGAGCACCTCATAACTCCTGCCTTGAGACTTGCTTGCATATTTAGCAGACAGCTCCATACGTATCTTTGCAGGCAGTTGTATGTCGTTTGAAAGGGTAAGGTTGCAGGATGGTCGACGATAATCTTCTCTGTAGGTTTCGTAGTCAAGATGGTTGACAAAGTAATAGGCACCGATGTTTGTACTGATGTCCCACCATGATGTAAGGCGTTTGTTATAGACAAGGTCAAGTGCCAGCTGCTTCTGCTTGCCGATGTTCTTGGTTGTCATGACAATACAGTTCTTCTTGTAAGTGTCGGGAAGTTGAGTGAAATAGTCATTCAGCTGGTTGTAGGATAGGGTAATGCTAAGGCTGTTCTTAGTGTAGCCTAATGAAATCTTATGGCTTATCTGCGGTTGGATAAACGGATTTCCTTTCCAGTAGGTCAGCTCGTCCAGCAGATATTCAAAGGGGTTGAGGTCTTCATATCTCGGTTTGTCCTGTCGTTTGCTGTAAGCGAGTGTGAGCTTTGAACTGTTGTCGAGGTCGTAACTGACGGAGAGGTTGGGGAAGAACCTCGTGTGACAGTTCTTGTTCTCTTCCATCACTGTTCCGTCCTGATAGGATTTCAATGTCCCTACAGTCTGCATATATTCAATTCGTAAGCCTGCAGAAGCCTGCAGCCGCTTCCACTGCTGGGCATATTGCATATAGCCTTCAAGGTTTGACTCTTGATAGGTAAACCTGTTTGACCTTGTGAGGTCAAGTGCGCCTTTTGCATAGAAGCCGAATCGGTTACGGCTTTCTACCTTGGCAGCCTTGACACCTGTCAGTAGTTCTCCACCACGGCTGTTCTTCAGACTGTAGTCCATTGTTGACGACAGGATGTTGATTGTTTTCTTGTTTTCGGCTGGATAGTCGTCTTCACGCAGCAGCTTCCCGTCAGGAGAGTAGAACGCATTGGGCTGTTGATTCCTGCTCAATCCGTCAACGTGAATCCAGTCAGCATTTGCAGCGATACTCTGCTGTTCTGTGATGGTAAACTGATAGCCTATGCCCGTCGTATATTTTGTATTCTCCTGTTTGGTATAGTCGTTTCTTGCCTTTAATATTTCATGGAGTGTTTCCCTACCTTTATATATCCATGTAGTGGTTGCTGTAACTCCAGGTCCCGTCAGGGCATCAACCGATGTGTTCAGCGTCAGCTTGTGTCTCTTGCCGGGTTGGAAAACAAAAGCCAGTCCGCCAGCGTAGGTGTTACGCTTGTCGGTATCGTCGGTCTCCGAGAAGTTGCGGTCTCCGTCCTGTATCCTGTCAGTGCCATATTCCATGTCGTAGTGTCCGATGTTGTGACTGTAATTGATGCCCAGCTGCCATGTCCGCTTGTTGTAAGCCATGCTGAAATCGGAACTCTGGCGCAGGTGGTTCCAGAAGGAAACACCATGCGAGGTGGAAATATAGAGTCCTCGCTCGTTATTGTTCTTCAGTGTGATGTCGATAATACCGCTTGCCCCTTCCGAGTCATAACTGGCATCGGGATTGGTAGAGGTGGTAATGCTGGCAATGTTGGAAGACGGGATAGCACGCAGATAGGCAGTAAGTGCTTCACCTTGAAGTCGTATGCGCTTCCCGTTCACATAGACGGTAGCACTGCCGAGGGCAGAAAGCGACAGATTTCCTTTACTGTCAAGCCTCACACTGGGTGTATGGCGCAGAACATCTAAGGAATTACCAAGGTTGGCAAGATAAGACTGGGCAACGGAAATGCTTATCTTTCCGCTTTCCATCTTTATCAACGGGCGTCGTTTACGGGCTGTGATTACAACGTTTTCCAGTTCTGTTCCGTCTGGGCGCAGGTAGATGTTATAAGTGTCGTTGTTGTCGGGGATGGAGAAGAGAACCGTGGTGTCACGGCATCCGATGGCTCCACAATACAGCTGGTAACTGCCGTCCGTGAGCTGGTAGCTTAGTTTTCCGTCTGCTTCCGTCAGTCCATTGGCAACGACTTTGCCTGTTTTCTGGTCGGTAATGATAAGCGTTGCTGCGTCAACAGGCTCTTTTGTCTGCTGCTGGATATGAAAAGTAACATTCTGTTGAGCCATAACCTGCGATGTGTTAAGTAACAGCAAGCCCATGACCAATAGCGGAAATGAAGCGGAACGTCCGGTCAGCAGGTTTGTGATCGACATAAGTTCAGTTATATTTCGTATGAATTGTTTTTTTACCTGATAGTTTTGTCCTGTCTGCAAATTTACGAAATAAATCCGGATTATGTGCAGTCAGTAAAGGAGTTTTCCTCCCCCTTTTAGGAGATAAGGCGAAAGTCTCCTCTTTGTTTGTACCTGTCTGGCGGAATCTACAGGCGGCGATGCAAAGCCGTGACAGCAGGGGTGTCCTGTCCGCAGCCGTCTGGAACAGGAGTACCAGGCGTTGGGAACAGGAGTACCAGGCGTTGGGAACAGGAGTACCGGGCGTTGGGAACTGGATTCCCGATGCTGTGGTAATGTATGACACACGGAGCTTCTGGCTTCCATGTGCTGCAGACAGGGATTGCGGGAAACGTTAAAATAGCGTAATGGTGGCTGTTTTTCGGCATTATTTGAGTATTTTTGCACGTTATTTAGGCAATGAGAAATAAGAGCATTATACTCCTTCTGTCGTTTGCCATCGTCTGTGCGATGGCAAGTGTCAATATGCCTGTTCCGAAGGGTAAGAAAGCCCGGAAAGCAAAAGCCGGCACGATTGTGGTCGACAGTCTGCTTCAGGGACAGGCCGCAGGGACAGGCCGGGAGGACAACGAGCATATTCCGGATACCACGAAGATGGACTCTCTCCAGCTGGCGATCTACCATCACAACAAGGCCATCGACGACTCCATCCGTGCCGACAGTATGATGCGGGCACGCTCGAACGGCATCGATGCACCGGTGAAGTACTCGGCCGACGACTCCCTCGTCTACGATGCGGCCACGGGAACGGCCTTTCTGTATGGCAATGCGAAGGTGGATTATGAGAACATGAAACTTGCGAGCGACAAGGTCTTCATGAACCTGGACAGCAGTACGGTGCGCGCCACGGGAACGGCCGACTCGGCGGAGGAAGACGGCATAAAGGGCAGACCGCTCTTCACGATGGGCAAGGACGAGTACAAGAGCGATACGATGGCCTTCAACTTCAAGTCGAAGAAGGGTCTGATCAAAGGGGTCTATACCGAGCAGCAGGACGGCTTCCTCAGCGGCGAGGTGGGCAAGCGCGACTCTTCGGGTGTCATCTATCTGCAGCATGGCCGCTATACCACCTGTGACGATCCGCACCCCGACTTCTACATCGCCCTCTCGCGTGCCAAGGTGCGCCCGGGCAAGGATGTCGTCTTCGGTCCGGCCTATCTGGTCGTGGCCGACGTACCCCTTCCGTTGGCAATCCCCTACGGGTTCTTCCCTTTTTCGAAGAAATATTCGAGCGGATTCATCATGCCGAACTACGGTGATGAGAACGACCGCGGGTTCTATCTGCGCGACGGAGGCTATTATTTCGCCATCAGCGACAAGTGGGACCTGAAGCTCCTGGGGGAGATCTACACCAAGGGGTCGTGGGGCGTTTCGGCGGCCAGCAACTACCGGAAACGCTACCGGTATTCCGGTTCGTTCCTCTTCAGTTACCAGGATTCGAAGACCGGCGACAAGGGACTGCCGGACTTCACGGAGCAGGAGAGCTTCAAGATACAGTGGAGCCACCGGCAGGATCCCAAGGCCAACCCCTACAGTTCGCTGGCGGCAAGCGTGAACTTCGCCACGTCGAGCTATGAGCGCAACAACCTCAACAGCATGTACAATCCGCAGACGCTCACGCAGTCTACCCGTACATCGTCCGTCAGCTGGAGCACGAATTTCTCAAGTATAGGCCTCTCATTGAGCGCTACGACCAATCTGGCGCAGAATATGCGCGACTCGACCATTCAGATGACGCTGCCCGACCTGAACATCAGTCTGAGCCGTTTCTATCCGTTCAAGCGCAGGCACGCTGTGGGCAAGGACCGGTGGTATGAGAAGATTTCGATGAGCTATACCGGCCAGCTGTCCAATTCCATCTCCACCAAGGAAGACAGGCTGCTGCATGCCAACCTTTTCAAGGACTGGAAGAATGCCTTTCAGCATACAATCCCTGTGCAGGCGAACTTCACCGTTTTCAATTACATCAATGTCACACCGTCGTTCAACTTTACAGACCGCATGTATTCCAAGAAAGTGCTGCGTGGATGGGACAATGTAAAGCAGAAGGAGGTCGTGACAGATACCACATACGGCTTCCACAACGTGTATAACTGGAGCATGAGCGTGGGAGCTAGTACGAAGCTGTATGGATTCTGGACACCGAGCAGGAAACTCTTTGGTGATAAGATCCAGGCTATCCGCCATGTCATCACGCCGCAGATATCGTTTTCCTATTCACCTAATTTCGGCGCACGCCGTTATGGTTATTATGACAGTTACCAGTACACGGATGCCAGCGGTAACGTGAAACTCGTGGAATACTCGCCTTATCAGGATGAATTGTACAGCGTCCCCGGCAAGTACAAGACCGAGATGATCAGTTGGGACGTAAGCAACAACATCGAGATGAAGGTCAGGAGTGACAAGGACTCCACGGGCTTCAGGAAGATAAGCATCATCGACGAGCTGGGAGCGAGCATGTCGTACAATGCCGCTGCCGACTACCATCGCTGGAGCGACCTCAGCATGCGCCTGCGTCTGAAGTGGTGGAAGAACTATACCTTCTCCATGAATGCGCAGTTTGCCACCTATGCTTACGAACTTGACGCCAACGGCAAACCTTATGTCGGCAACCATACCGAATGGGGCTATGGCCGGCTGCCCCGCTTCCAGGGGATGTCGCAGAACTTCTCGTTCACGTTGAACCCGGAGAAACTGAAGAAGTGGTTCGGACATAAGGAGGACAAGGAGGATGACCAGACGGACGACGACGGTGACGGTCCCGACACGGACATCGAATCCAATATGGACGACGACCTTGAAAAGGGGAAGCATGCGGCAAAGAAGAAGCGGGGCAACATTGCCGAGACGGACGACAACGGTTACATGCGTTTCAATATGCCGTGGTCGCTGACAATCGGCTATGGTATCACGATGCGTGAAAATACGGCCGGACGGTTCAATACCAAGACGATGCGCTATCCTTATAAGTTCACGCAGACGCTGAACTTCTCGGGGAACATCCGCATCAGTGACGGCTGGAACATCAACTTCTCAAGCGGCTACGACTTCGAAAACCATGCCATGAGCATGACCACGGCCAGTCTGTCGCGCGACCTTCATTGCTTCAACATGAGCGCGTCGGTGGTGCTGGCACCATATACATCGTATAATTTCACCTTCCGTTGCAATGCCTCGACGCTGACGGATGCGCTGAAGTATGACAAGCGGAGCGGCATCAGCAATGCCGTCCAGTGGTATTGATCCGGAAAGGAAAGGGGTTTGTCTGGTACGTCCGGAGCAGGCAGAGCCCCCCCCTTGAACGCCTGTTGCTGAAAAGTTCCGGGAGCTGCACGCCGATTTCGGTCTCTTGTCCGGATTCGGGAATGCGATGGACAGACGCATACACCTCCCCTCTCTGATTCTCAAAAACTAAAAAATACGACAATGGAAGCATTAGAAGCATTGCTGACACGCCGCAGCATACGTGCCTATGAAGACCGTATGCCGGCACAGGAACTGATTGACAAGGTGATGGAAGCCGGTCTTTATGCTGCAAGTGGAAAGAATATGCAGACGGCCATCATCGTGGAAGTGACGAACAAAGAGGTACGCAAACGTCTCTCGGTCATCAATGCCGAGATTATGGGTACAACAGCCGATCCATTCTATGGTGCGCCTGTTGTCCTTGCTGTTCTGGCCGACAAAAGCAGTCCAAACCATGTCTGTGACGGTGCGTTGATGATGGGTAACCTGATGAATGCAGCCCATGCCGTCGGTCTGGGCAGCTGCTGGATCAACCGTGCCAGAGAGACCTTTGACCGTGCAGACGGCAGGCGGATGCTGGAAGAGTGGGGGATAGAAGGCGACTATGAAGGGATAGGTTTCTGTGTTCTGGGCTTCCCGGCGAAGGAAGGAAAGGCTGCCCCGCGCAAAGCGGGACGTGTCTTCTATGTGAAATAGCCGCCTACGGCACCGGGTACACGGCTGCCGTAGGCGGTGTAGGGCAGGAAGCCGTAGGCGTAGGACTTTGAAAAAGACAATCACATGCCCCGCTGTCCGTAATCGGGACAGTCTTTCAGCATCTCCTGCCGGTTGGCGGCAGGAGACGCGGGGTAGGAAAAAAGACTTTGTATGAGAGAACTGAAAATAGGAATCCTGCAACAACACAATGTTGCAGACACAAAGACAAATACGGAACGGCTGGCAGAAGGCATTACCGGCCTTGCGCACCGTGGTGCAGAACTCATTGTCCTGCAGGAACTGCACAATTCGCTTTATTTCTGCCAGACAGAGAACGTGGAGAACTTCGACCTTGCCGAACCCATCCCCGGACCGTCAACAGATTTCTATGGGAATCTGGCACGTGAACTGGGGGTCGTCATCATCGCCTCCCTCTTCGAAAAGCGTGCGCCGGGGCTATATCACAACACGGCTGTAGTGATAGAAAAAGACGGTAGCATTGCAGGCAGGTATCGCAAGATGCACATTCCCGATGACCCGGCCTATTATGAGAAGTTTTATTTTACACCGGGTGACCTCGGCTTTCATCCGGTTGACACCAGCGTGGGTCGCCTTGGCGTACTCGTCTGCTGGGACCAGTGGTATCCTGAAGCAGCCCGGCTGATGGCTTTGCAGGGAGCGGAAATACTCGTTTATCCCACTGCCATTGGCTATGAAAGCAGCGATACGGACGAGGAGAAACAACGCCAGCGTGAGGCATGGACAACCGTCATGCGGGGTCATGCTGTCGCAAACGGACTGCCGGTCGTCGCTGTCAACCGTGTCGGCTATGAGCCGGATCCGAGCGGGCAGACGGGAGGGATACGGTTCTGGGGCAGCAGCTTTGTGGCCGGCCCGCAGGGGGAATTCCTGTTCCGCGCTTGTGACAAAGACGAGGAGCATACGGTTGTTCCTGTCGATCTTGACCACAGCGAACAGGTGCGCCGCTGGTGGCCTTTCCTCCGGGACAGGCGGATCGATGAGTATGGGGCGATGATAAAAAGGTTTATTGACTGAAGCCTCACCCCCGACCCCCTCTCCGAATGGAGAGGGGAGTGAAATGCGCTGTCTGCTGTCTTTAGAAGGGGTAATCGCCAGGCCGAATCGTATTTACATACTTTCCATGAAATATACCGTCGGTAGTCTTTATGGGGTATAATCACCAGGCGGTGAATTGTATTTACACATTTTCCGTGAAATGCACTGTCTGCTGTCTTTAGGCGGTATAATCGCCAAGTCTTGAATTGTATTTACATACTTTCGGTGAAATGTACGGTCGGCGGTCTTCAGGACGGTAGAATCCGTCAGGCAGCGAACCGTATTTACACATTTTCCGTGAAATGCACCACCTGTGGTTTTCAAGGTTTTATTAGGAAAACAGGGAATAACAACGATTGCCGCCGGTCTGATGGCGAAAGAACAGTTGCCAGTCCGATGACAAGAGAACGGTTGCTGCTGTACTGTTAATTTAGAAATGAGAAGAGTACTGCTGCCGGTATACTGTTAGTTTAGGAATGGGGAGGAGATGGTTGCTGGCGTGCTGTTAATTTGGGAATGAGAAGGGTGCTGTTGTCAGTGTGCTGTTCCTTTAGGAAGGGAAAGGACACGGTTGCCGGTGTACTGTTGAAGGTAGTGGTAATTGATACATCGAAGCTACGGTTACTTTTCAGGGGAATCACGGTATTCACTCCCCTCTCCATTCGGAGAGGGGCTGGGGGTGAGGCTTTATATCAATCCCATCCCTACCTCCTCACATTCTTTCCGCATCTCTTCCGGCCAGATGCTGGCCTGTATCTCTCCGATATGTGCTTTATGCAGCAGGATCATGCAGAGGCGGCTCTGTCCGATGCCGCCGCCGATACTCAGCGGCAGCCTGCCGGCAAGCAGCTGCTGATGGAAGAAAAGGTGCTTGCGCTCCTCCTGTTCTTCAAGACCCAGCTGGCGGAGCAGTGCCTGCCTGTCCACACGGATGCCCATAGACGACAGTTCGATGCTATGTCCGAGAACCGGATACCAGACAAGGATGTCGCCGTTCAGCCCCGTCTTTCCGTCTTCAGCTATGGTGGACCAGTCGTCGTAATCGGCTGCACGCCCGTCATGTTTCTCCCCGTTGCTTAGCTTGCATCCGATTCCTTCGATGAATACAGCTCCGGACTCCCTGCATATCGCATCTTCTCGTTCCTTGGCCGTCATCGTGGGATACCTGTCCAGCAAGTCCTGTGCATGGATGAAGTGTATCTCTTCCGGAAGGAACGGTTCCAGCTCGGGATAGGTTTCACAGGCAAGAAACTCCGTACGGAGGATGGCCGCATAGATGCGCCGGACGACACTTTCCAGATAACAGCGTGTCCTGTCGTTTTCCGTGATGACCGCTTCCCAGTCCCACTGATCCACGTACAGCGAATGGAGGTTGTCCAGTTCCTCGTCGGCACGGATGGCATTCATGTCGGTATAAATGCCATAGCCCGGCTGTATCTCGTAGTCGGCCAGTGTCAGCCGCTTCCATTTCGCCAGCGAGTGTACCACTTCTGCCCGTGCCTCTCCCATATCCTTGATGGGGAAGGAAACCGGCCGCTCGATGCCGTTCAGGTCGTCATTGATGCCCAGACCGGTCTGTACGAACAGCGGTGCCGTGACGCGGCTCAGCCGCAGTTCGGTAGCTAAATTCTGCTGGAAGAAGTCTTTTATCAGTTTTATCCCCTGTTCGGTCTGGTGTTTGCCAAGTACTGCTTTATAGCCTTCCGGCTTTATCAGTCGACTCATTCTTGATCCTTTCTGTTAATCTGTTTGTCAGTCGGTGTAATTGTCTGCAAAGTTATAGAATAATCGTCATATTGAAAACAATATGCTTGAAGAACTTTTCAAAATAATACGGAAAACGTCTTCTCCAGACACTTTGTGATAAAAGATAAACCATCTTTTGCAGGTTCACCCTATAAGTCCTTCCTTGCCTCAAGAGAGGCGGTAAGTCCCTTCATGCCTGTGGCCGGTGACTTGTCGTATGGCTTGCTGACAGATAAGGCGGTGGAAGTCCGTCAAACATTAAACTGCAGCTTATGTTGTTCCCGACCGGTTGGGAACTCTGTTCCCAATGCCTGGTACTTTAGTTCCCAACGGCTGGGAAACCTGTTCCCAACCGATTGGGAACAAACGGATTGCGGTCTTTTTCAAACTCGATAAGCAGTATTTGAAGATGAGACGACGGGCTGTCAGCGAGCTGTCGATTTCAAAATCTTTTGCAAGAATATTGGCTGTTCGTTTGGTGTTCTGCAAACTTTACCGTATCTTTGCACCGCTATTAGGCTCCGTAGCTCAGCTGAATAGAGTGTCAGATTCCGGTTCTGAAGGTCCAGGGTTTGAATCCCTGCGGAGTCACTAAAGGACGGGACTTCCTCTGGAAGAAATCCTCAAATGCGAAGGGATAGAGGCGGGTCGTCCCCGAAAGAATTACAGATTGTCAATAAAGGATGTATGGTTTTTACTGTTCATCCTTTTTTCGTTTCAACAAATCGGTCTGCCTGGCAGATTGTGTGCCTTCTAAAACAAAAGAACATGGAAAAGAAACTCAAGATCGGACTGCTCCCACGCGTCATCATAGCCATACTTCTCGGGCTGTTCCTGGGCTATTATCTTCCCGCACCTGCAGTAAGGATATTTCTTACCTTCAACGGCATTTTCAGCCAGTTCCTCGGTTTCATGATACCGCTGATCATTATCGGGCTGGTGACTCCCGCCATTGCCGGTATCGGAAAGGACGCAGGGAAGTTGCTGCTGGCTACGGTAGCGATTGCCTACGTCGATACGATAGTGGCCGGCGGTCTGTCCTATGCGACAGGGACATGGCTGTTCCCTTCGATGATTGCTTCGACGGGCGGCAGTATGCCGCATATAGACAAGGCAACCGAACTGGCACCTTACTTCTCCATCACCATACCGGCCATGATCGACGTGATGAGCAGTCTGGTATTTTCGTTCATCGTAGGTCTCAGCATTGCTTACGGTGGCTTGCGCACGATGGAAAACCTTTTCAATGAGTTCAAGACGGTCATTGAAAAGGTCATCGAAAAAGCCATCATCCCGCTCCTGCCTCTTTATATATTCGGCGTGTTCCTCAACATGACCCACAATGGGCAGGCACGGCAGGTACTGCTGGTGTTCTCACAGATTATCCTCGTCATCCTCGTACTGCACGTCTTCATCCTCGTCTATGAGTTCTGCATTGCCGGTGGCATTGTCAGGCGCAATCCCTTCCGGATGCTGTGGACGATGCTGCCCGCCTATCTGACGGCATTGGGGACCAGCTCATCGGCAGCGACCATCCCAGTGACATTGAAGCAGACCGAGAAGAACGGCGTAAGCAAGGAGGTGGCCGGCTTTGTCGTCCCGCTCTGCGCTACGATCCATCTCAGCGGCAGTGCGATGAAGATTACGGCGTGTGCCTTGACAATCTGCCTGTTGACAGGTCTGCCGCACAATACAGGTCTCTTCGTTTACTTCATCCTCATGCTTGCCATTATCATGGTGGCGGCCCCCGGTGTCCCGGGCGGTGCCATCATGGCAGCCCTGGCTCCCCTGTCGAGCATCCTGGGCTTTGACGACGAGGCACAGGCATTGATGATTGCGCTGTACATTGCCATGGACAGCTTCGGTACGGCCTGCAACGTGACAGGCGACGGAGCCATTGCTGTCGCCGTGGACAAGTTCTTCGGCAGGAAACGGGTGGGGGATGACGGTGGAAAGACGCTCCGGTGGACAGACCGTGCCGGCCCTCCTGCTAATAAGAAATCATAAAAACAGACTGTGAAAGTAGTATCATTAGGCTTTTTCGGAATTAAATCGTATCTTTGCAAGCATACAACTAAATATCCGTAACATCATGGAAATAGTAGAAAGATTTATCAACTACACCAAGTTTGACACACAGTCGGCTGAAGATTCCCAGACCGTGCCCAGTACACCGAAGCAGCTGGTCTTTGCGAAATATCTCAAGGAGGAACTTGAACGGGAAGGACTGAAAGACGTCGAGATGGACGAGATGGGCTACATTTATGCTACGCTCCCCGCCAATACGAAGAAGAAAGTACCGACAATCGGGTTCATCTCTCACTATGACACTGCGCTTGATGCCAGCGGTGCCAATATCAAAGCACGGGTCATCGAGCACTATGATGGAGGCGAAATACAGTTGAATCCTGATATGGTCAGTTCCCCGCGGATGTTCCCGGAACTGCTGGACCATAAGGGAGAAGACCTTATCGTCACTGACGGGACGACACTGCTGGGGGCTGACGACAAGGCAGGTATCGCCGAGATTGTACAGGCGATGTGCTTCCTCCGTGACCATGATGAAATCAAGCATGGAGACATCCGGGTCGGCTTCAATCCGGATGAAGAGATCGGCAAGGGTGCGCATCACTTCGATGTGGAGAAGTTCGGCTGTGAGTGGGGATATACGATTGACGGCGGTGACCTGGGAGAACTTGAATACGAGAATTTCAATGCGGCAGGTGCTAAGGTGCTGATTCATGGCGTAAGTGTCCATACGGGCTATGCCAAGGGAAAGATGGTGAATGCCAGCCGTCTGGCTTGTGAGTTCAATGACATGATTCCGGAGACGGAAATCCCTGAACAGACGGAAGGTTACCAGGGATTCTACCATCTTCTCGGCATTGACAGCCGCTGTGAAGAGGCAAAGCTCAGTTATATCATCCGTGACCATGACCACGACCATTTCGAAGAACGGAAGCACTTCATGGAGAACTGCGTGAAGAAGATGAACGAGAAGTATGGAAAAGGGACGGTTGAACTGAAGCTGAACGACCAGTACTACAACATGAAGGAGAAGATCGACCCCAACATGCACGTCGTCGAACTAGTGCTCCGTGCCATGCAGCAGGCCAATGTCGCTCCGAAGGTGCAGCCGATCCGCGGCGGTACGGACGGTGCGCAGCTGTCGTTCAAGGGACTTCCCTGTCCGAACATCTTCGCCGGCGGAGTCAACTTCCATGGCCCTTACGAGTTTGTCTCGGTACAGGTCATGGAGAAAGCCATGCAAGTCATCATCAACATCTGCCGGCTGACAGCCGAGTTTAATGATTGAGTTGAGGATATAGAGGAGTTAAGGAGGTTAAAGGAGTTTTGTCCCGCCAGTACAGCGGACACGGTGTTGGCTCAACTCTTTTGTCTTCCTTGACTCCTCCAGTACCCTCTGACTCTGCCCTAACTCTCCCCCAATTCCCCGATTCATGTCCGAACTTCCTTCACTGGTCAAAGACCTCGCCCTCATACTCGTTGTAGCAGGATTCGTAACACTTGTTTTCAAGAAACTCAGGCAGCCATTGGTGCTGGGGTATATCGTGGCAGGATTTCTCGTGTCGCCCCACATGCCCTATCTGATGAGTGTCGTGGACAAAGCCGATATACAGACATGGGCTGACATCGGGGTCATCTTCCTGCTGTTCTCATTGGGGCTTGACTTCTCCGTGAAAAAGATTCTCAAGACGGGAGTAGCCCCTGTCATTGCGGCCTGTACCATTCTCTTCTGTATGATGACACTGGGTGTTGTCGTCGGTTACAGCTTCGGGTGGAAAGAGATGGACTGTATCTTTCTGGGCGGCATGCTCGCCATGAGTTCCACCACCATTATCTATAAGGCTTTTTCTGATATGGGGCTCACACAGAAGGGCTTTGCCAATACGGTCATGAGCGTACTGATCCTGGAAGATATCCTCGCCATCGTCATGATGGTAATGCTCAGTACGGTAGCCAGCGGTGCCAGCCCTGACGGCGCACAGGTGGTCGGCAGCATCTTTAAAATCGCCTTCTTCCTTGTGCTGTGGTTTGTCGTCGGGCTCTTTGTCATTCCGCTCTTTCTTCGTTCCGTCCGCAAGATACTCAACAGCGAGACATTGCTGATTGTGGCGTTGGGGTTCTGCTGCCTGATGGCCGTCATTTCCACACAGGTAGGATTCAGTGCCGCCTTCGGCGCCTTTGTCATGGGAAGCATTCTGGCGGAGACCGTTGAAGCAGACAAGATTATCCGGCTTGTAGATCCCGTGAAAAACCTCTTTGGCGCCATCTTCTTCGTCTCTGTGGGAATGCTGGTCAATCCGAAGGTACTTGTAGATTATGCTGTCCCCATCTTTCTGCTCGTCCTGACCATCCTTGCAGGGCAGGCGGTATTCGGGACTTTGGGCTATCTGCTTGGCGGACAGACACTCAAGAACGCCATGCGCTGCGGATTCTCGATGGCACAGGTGGGCGAGTTTGCCTTTATCATCGCTTCATTGGGCCTGTCCCTGCACGTCATCAGCGATTTCCTCTATCCGGTCGTCGTAGCCGTGTCGGTCCTTACCACTTTCCTCACGCCGTATATGATCCGTGCGGCGGAGCCTTGTTATGACCTCCTCGTCAAGCACCTCCCCAGGCAATGGGTGCGCCGTCTCACGCATATTCAGAATGAACCTTCCGGTGAAAACGCCTCCGCCGACAGTCATTGGAAGGAGCTGGGCAGGAAGATGCTGCTCAATACGATCATCTACGGTATCCTCTCCTCGGCTGTCATCGCCGTCATGTTCTCAACGGTGCTCCCTGTATGCAGACATTTCTCTTTAGAATGGACAGGCAGCCACTGGCCGGGCAATGCCGTGTGTGGTCTCTTCACAGTGGCTCTTATCTCGCCGTTCTTGCGTTCCATCGTCATGAAGCAGAATCATTCAGAGGCTTTCAAGACTTTATGGACGAGCCGGCGCATCAACCGGCTGCCGCTGACAGCTACGATTCTTGCCCGCATTGTTATTGCCGTCGGTTTCATCTTCTACATCTGCAATTATCTTACACGGTTCAAGAATGCACTGATGATAGCCATGGCCGTAGGCATACTGGTACTGATGCTTCTCTCCCGCCGGCTCAAAAAACGTAGCATCACACTGGAACGGTTGTTCATCGAAAATCTCCGGAGCCGCGACATCAGGGCACAGGTCCAGGGAAAAAGAAGACCGCTTTTTGCGGATCATCTGATAGATCGGGACATTCATATCGCCAATCTTGAACTGCCGGAGGACTCTCTCTGGGCAGGGAAACCGCTCAGCAGCCTGAAGCTCCGCAACCGTTTCGGTGTACACGTCAGCAGCATTCTCCGGGGAGCACACCGTATCAACATCCCGAATGGCAATACCATCCTTTTTCCCGGTGACAAGTTGCAGACGATCGGTGATGATGAACAGCTGACGATGCTTTCCCATGCCATGAAGGAGGAATTGCAGCCGGAAGACACAGAGATAGAGAAGCGGGAGATGAAACTACGGAGCTTCACTCTTTCCCGAGAAAGCCCTTTTATCGGTAAGACGCTCAAAGACAGCGGTATCCGTGATCAGTATAACTGTATGGTAGTGGGGGTGGACGAAGGGCAGAAGAACCTTACCCTCGTCACACCTTCCCGCTGTCTGCAGGCCGGGGATGTGCTGTGGGTTGTGGGGGAACAATCCGACTTGGAGCGTATCATGGCATTAGGGTAGGGAATAGTGACTCTACTGAGCCTGAATGGTTTCGGAGAGGCTGTCCGATTGATGAATGGCCAAAAGCATATCTGTAAAAACAAAAAGGAGTTGCGGGCAATCCGTAACTCCTTTTTCGTAGCGGGGGTGGGACCCGAACCCACGACCTCCGGATTATGAATCCGACGCTCTAACCAGCTGAGCTATCCCGCCATCCACGGTGCTTTCGTTCTCGAAAGCGGGTGCAAAGGTATGGAAAAAAAGTTAAGTCTGCAAATTTTGAATCACTTTTTTAGCGGATATACAGGAAAAAGTTTTATATTTGCAGGCGGCTGCTGTCTGCGGGGCTGGTTTCTGTCTTTCCGTAGAGCCGGATGAGCGGCTGCATGACAGGATGTACAGGGAATGTACCGTTGCGCCGGCAGGAGGGGCGGTGGCTGTCCTGCAAGGCCGGGACAGGTAGCGGGATGCCGGCAGGCCGGAGCGGACGGCCGGGGGATAAGAGTTATAAAAATAATGAAAGAAAATGCAGAACATTTGAATAATGAGCAGGAAAATAGAGCTGGAATATGAGCTGAAGACCCGTTCGGGCAGTGCCGTGTGGACATTGATCAGTACGCCGGTCGGGTTGAAGAAATGGCTGGCCGACGATGTCTTCTTCGAGGAGAATGTAGCCACGTTCGTGTGGGGAGACCCGCTCCGCGAACATGAAACACATACGGCAATTGTGATGGAGATGGTTAAGAACAGTCATATACGACTGTATTGGGATGATTCGGACGACGATTCCTATTGGGAAATAAGGATGTTCCACAGTGAGATCGCCGGCAACTATCATCTCGGTATCACCGATTTCGCCGAGGACGGAGAGGCGGAATATCTTGTCCGGATATGGAATCAGAACATAGACCGGCTGCACCGGATTACGGGAGTTTGAGATTTGAGGTTTGAGGTTTGAGATTTGAGGTTTCTGCAGGTCTGTTTTTTCTGTTTAAAGGCCGGAACGCTCTGCCTTTCTTTTCACGGCCTTGAGGGTTGCAGTCCGGTTTCATCAGCCCCTTCCGGAACATTGCCGGACAGGTTGCAGGGTGGCAGGCGGAGAATAAAAAAACGAAAAAAGACCATTACTCTGATATTTTTATGTACTTTTGCAGAAAGTAAGCTGCGTTCGGCAGAACGAAAGCTATCTTTCTCCTGCACACGTTTGCCTTCCCTTTGCAGGAAGTGGGGCTGCACACGTTTGCAGCCAGTCTGTCTGTGTGCAAGGAAAAGGTGAGTAGTCAATTCTACATCGTCTCATGTTTCGGATCAGAAAATTAGATATATTCATAGCCAGGCAGTTTGGCATGCTCTTCGCCGGGACCTTCTTCATCAGCCTGTTCGTGCTGATGATGCAGTTCCTTTGGCGGTATGTCGACGACCTGATCGGCAAGGGACTGTCCGTGGATGTTCTCGGGCAGTTCTTCTGGTACATGAGTCTGATGATGGTACCTCAGGCGCTACCGCTGGCCATACTCCTTTCTTCCCTTATATCCTACGGCAACCTCGGCGAGAGTTCCGAGCTGACGGCCATCAGGTCGGCAGGCATCTCGCTGGTCCAGTCGTTCCGCGGCCTGATCGTCATCAGTGTCCTCATCGCCTGCGGTTCGTTCTATTTCCAGAACAACGTCGGGCCAAGCGCGCAGAAGCACATCGCCCAGCTGCTCATCTCCATGAAGCAGAAAAGTCCGGAGCTGGAGATACCCGAAGGCATCTTCTATGACGGCATCCCCAATACCAACCTCTATGTAGAGAAGAAAGACCTGAAGACGGGACACCTTTATAATATAATGGTGTATCGGATGACCGACAGCTATGAGGACCAGGCCATCATCCTGGCCGATTCGGGCATGCTTCAGTCGACGGCGGAGAAGAAGCACCTCGTGCTGAACCTGTGGAGCGGAGAGTGGTTCGAGAACATGCGCTCGCAGGAGATGGGCAACAGTGCCAGCGTCCCTTACCGCCGGGAGACATTCGCCCATAAGCACATCGTGCTCGACTTTGACGGCGACTTCAATCTCACTGACATGGCGGGGATCTCGAATGATGCCCGCACGAAGAGCATTACCCGTATACAACACGACAAGGATTCCCTGATTCATGTCTATGACAGTGTAGGGAAGGCGTATTATAAGGATGCGCAGGCGATTTACTATCCGTCGCCGAAGCTCACTCCTTCTGATGAGCGGAAGGCGGTCCGGATGGCCGCCGGAAAGGGTTTTGAGGTCGATTCGATGTTCAGCAGACTGCCTGCCGACCAGCGCCGGCAGGTCGTCGACCAGGCCTTGTCTACCGTCCAGCAGGAGGTAGGCGATCTGGAATTCAAGAGTCTGGTGACCGGCGACGGCGACAAACTGATCCGCCTGCACGACATCGAGACCATCAACAAGTTCACGCTGTCGCTGATCTGCATCATCTTCTTCTTCATCGGCGCACCGCTCGGTGCCATTATCCGCAAGGGCGGACTGGGCATCCCGATCATCGTCAGCGTCATCGTGTTCATCATCTTCTACATCCTCGACAACACCGGCTACCGTATGTCCCGGCAGGGCGACTGGGCGATCTGGTTCGGCAAAGGACTGTCGATGGCGGTGCTCATCCCGATGGCGGTGTTCTTCACCTACAAGGCAAACAACGATTCGGCGGTGTTCAATGCCGATCTGTACATGAACCTGCTGCGGAGGATGTTCGGCCTGCGCATCAAACGGAGCATAGCCAGCAAAGAAGTGATACTGAACGATCCGGAGTACGGCAGGGATGCGGAACGGCTCCGGCATCTGAATGTGCAGGTCACCGAATATGCGAAGTCGCGCAACCTGACATCGCCGCCGAATGTGATAAAGGTGTTTTTCCGTTATCATGCCGACCATGTCATCGAGGGCATCAGTGACGAGCTTGAGACCGTCATCGAAGATCTGGGCAACACGCGCGACAAGGTCATCATGACCGAGCTGAACCGTTACCCGGTACTGGCCGTGAAGGCGCATACGAGGCCCTTCGACCGCCGGTGGCTGAACATCCTTGCAGCCCTGATCCTGCCGGCAGGCATCTTCTTCTACTTCCGTATGTGGCGCTTCCGCCTGCGGCTCTACCGTGACCTCCGTACCATCGTCAGCTGCAATGACGTGGTGATTGCGGAGATAGAGTGGATGGAGAAGAGGGCTTCCGGCGGCAGAACCTGAAACACTCATAATCAGTAACAATATATGGAAGACTTTAAACTCGACAGCATCGAAGATGCTTTGAACGATTTCCGGGAGGGGAAGTTCGTCATTGTGGTAGACGACGAGGACCGCGAGAACGAGGGCGACCTCATCATGGCGGCGGAGAAGATCACGCCGGAGAAGGTGAACTTCATGCTGAAGAACGCCCGTGGCGTGCTTTGCGTTCCGATTACGCTCTCTCGCACCGACGAGCTGGATCTGCCCCATCAGGTGTCGGACAATACGTCCATGCTCGGTACGCCGTTTACCGTCACGGTAGACAAGCTGGAAGGCTGCACGACAGGCGTCTCCGCCCACGACCGTGCCGAGACCATCAGGGCACTGGCCGATCCGGACTCTACTCCCCAGACCTTCGGCCGGCCGGGACACATCAATCCGCTCTATGCCCAGGACAACGGCGTGCTGCGCCGCTCGGGGCATACCGAGGCGGCCGTCGACCTCTGCAAGCTGTCCGGCTGCTTCCCGGCAGGCGTGCTCATGGAAATCATGAACGAGGACGGCACCATGGCACGTATGCCGGATCTGCAGAAGCGTGCGAAGGAATGGGGCATGAAGATCATCAGCATCAAGGACATCATTGCCTACCGTCTGAAGAAGGAGTCGAGCATCGAGGTGGGCGACGAGGTGGAGCTGCCCACGCAGTACGGCACTTTCCATCTGATTCCGTTCCGCCAGGCGAACGGACTGGAAAACATGGCACTCATCAAGGGTACGTGGAAGGAAGACGAGCCGGTGCTCGTGCGTGTACACTCGTCCTGTGCGACAGGCGACATTCTCGGCAGCCGGCGATGCGACTGCGGCGAGCAGCTCCACAAGGCCATGCAGATGATCGAGAAGGAAGGAAAGGGCGTTCTTATTTATATGCAGCAGGAAGGCCGCGGCATCGGGCTGATGAACAAGATTGCGGCTTACAAACTGCAGGACGAGGGGCTCGACACCGTTGAGGCAAACATCCATCTCGGCTTCCGCCCCGACGAGCGCGACTACGGCTGCGGAGCGCAGATGCTGCGCCACCTCGGTGTACACAAGATGCGGCTGATGACCAACAATCCCACCAAGCGGGTCGGTCTGGAAGCTTACGGTCTGGAAATCACGGAGAATGTGCCCATTGAGATAGCTCCCAATAAGTTCGACTACCGCTATCTGAAGACGAAGCGCGACCGTATGGGACACGACCTGCATCTGTAAACCTCTCCGCCTTTGGAGAGGGTGTGTCTGGAGACAGACGCGCAGGCTGATGCCTTGAACTGTAAGCTATGCTTCCATGGAAGCTAAGGAAAAGACAAAAGACCATTTCTTTACTCGATGACGAGTTCTGAAATGGTCTTTTTCTTTGCTGTCGGCATGGATGTGGGATGTGCTTTCTCTACAGAGCCTCAATTCCGCAGCGTTTTTCCTTGTGAGGCGATTTTATATGTTGAGATGTCTTTTTAGGGCTCTATATTGTTGATATGAGGATTTTCGGGGCTCCCTGGGTCTTGTCTGGGCATAAAATCCCCCACCCAAGCCAATGGGGAATATGAGAACCACAAAGAAATGCTGCTTATTCAAGGAATACTTCAGAATAGTATGCTTTGTTTGTATACAGGTTCAGAACGTTCTGTCTTCCAGTTCTCACCCATTTTGCCGGCACGCTGACGAAATGCAGGATAAAGGCTTTCAGCCTGCTTGTCTTTTTCAACGGCTTGACCTTTTCGCTGATATGGCGGACGAGGTAGAGATAGAAGTTCTTCAGCATGGCGGTAACCATCATGAAAGCCATGTTCTCATCCATGAAGGAAAAGGGCAGATGTGCCCGGCCGAAGTCATTGTTCTGTATGTCGAAGTTCTTTTCGCTCGCTCCACGTTCATTGTAGAATGTGATGATGTCCTTCTCGGTAGATGTCCGGTTGTTGGTAAGGATACAGCGGTATGTGTATATCACTCCGAACATATCCGTCTGTTCCCTGCCGTGCTTGTCTTTCAAGGGACTACGCTGTACGACATGCCTGTATGACTTTCCTTCGATGAGGTTGTCCATGCTGACGGAGGTGACATCGCATCTCTCATAGCCAATCTCAACGCTCTTCCATTCTTCCAGCTGGCGGAACTCCCCGTACCGGCTGCCGCAGTTGGCAGCACGTATATAGAACGTGTTGCAGCGCTGCTCTACGGTCTGGATGATTTCCTTCGAGAACGACCCGCAGTCGGCACGGAAACGCTCTATCACCACACCAAGCTCGGAGGTCACACGGTCCATAATGCGACGGAGCGTGTCCTCCTGATGGAATCTCACATTGGTGTTTCCGTCACGGTTCTCACCTCCGACTATGATTCCCCCGATGGAAGCCCAGCCCGGGAAATAGCCATGGTCCTGCCTGTAGGAATACTTTGCATCGAACTTGCGGGCAGGAACAAACTGGTGGTCAAAGTCCAGGTCAACATGGCTTCCCGCCTTTATAAGCCCCATTCTCCGTATCATCTGTAAAAGTAAGGTGTTCAGCTTCTCTGCAGTGTTGAAACTGTAGGACTTTCCGGAGGTTTCGCTCTTATAGACAATATTCTCTTCGGCAAGCTCCTTCAGTCCGCGCCCCACGGTGTCGGCACCGGGTAACAGCGCACCTGGTCTCTGCCTGAACTGCCCTGTAAGCGCATTGATGTCCTCAAGACAATCCCCGCCGCAAAGGTAGCTGAAGAAGAGAGAGCCCAGGATGCTTCCATGGCTGAATGCCTTGCCGCTGCATCCGCGTCTGCCCAACACGGATTCGGTAAGTTTTTCAAAGCCCAGCTTTGAAAAAACGTCCATAATGTGATAGATTCCACCAAAAGAAGTGATATTCTCGTTTTTAATTGCTACCTTTGTCATGTCAGATATTTGCTTACTTGTTATGTTTGCAGCACTAAGATAGGTGAAATTTCTGACATATCCAAGTGTTTTGAGAACTTTGTTTCTCAGGCACTTGGATTACTTGCAAGATTTTACGCTACGGATTTAAGGCATTACATAAAAAATACCGCCATAAGGGGTTATGTTCTCGTTTTTTATTGCTATCTTTGCCATGCTAAGTAGGATTGTACTTTGATCTTTTGACACCATAAAGTTAGTGAAAATCCTACAAATAGCAAAACTCTGAGAAACGATTGTTCCTCAGAGACTTATAAAAAAATATTAATACAAAATTACGTATTTAGTTGCGGAATTAAGGGTTAACTATAAAATAAAAAATGACAAATGGATATAGGAATACGAAACAAGCTTTTAGGTGTTTGGGGCACGGTTATAATTGCTTTCGTTGGAACGTGGGTACAGTTAAACTCTCGTCTTTCCATTCTGGAGGTGCAAGTGGATAACTACCACCTGCTCCATAATGAGAACAACAGAAAAGCACAAGAAGGTATGGAAGAGATTAAGGATAAGCTCGATGAGATAAACGTTAAGGTTACGCACCTTAACGATGTCAAAATGGGCCGTCCGGATATACAGAAAGGAGGTGTTTTTTGAAACGTTTTAAGACTGTTTCAGGGGGTGGAGGGCTATAACTCCCCACTTCTTTAAGCGAATAATTTATATAGGTTCCATAGTTAGTGGCGTCGCCCTTGCTATACATGTGACTCTGGTTGCTGGTGGTGCTGTCGGATCCCAATGTTGGCAGGATATATACCCATATTTAATTGGAGTTTCAGCAGTTATGGCTGCGGTGGCGAAACTGACTATGGAAGATAATGAACAAAAATAATAGAGTATGGCAAATTTAGATGTTTTAGCACCTTTCATATTTAGCTTTGAAGGTGTTTACGGTAATGACCCCATAGACCGAGGAGGGGCAACGAAGTATGGTGTAACGATAGCCACTTGGAAGAGGCTGGGCTATGATAAAGACCGAGACGGAGATATAGATGTCGAGGACTTGAAGCTCATAACCCTTGATGATGCCAAGATGATTATGCGCAAAAACTTCTGGAACAAGTGGCAGGCAGATGCTATTAAAGATCAGTCTATCGCTAATTGCTTGGTCGACTGGGTATGGGCTTCGGGTGCGTATGGAATTAGGATACCACAAGTAAAGCTGGGTGTACTTGCTGATGGTGTGGTAGGCCCGAAGACTATCGCAGCCTTGAACAAGCAAGACCCAAAAGAGTTCTTTACGTGGCTGAAAGAGAGGAGAAAGCTCTATATACTGAAATTTGTGCAAAACCAACCAGCACAAAAGAAATTCCTAAAGGGATGGCTCCGGCGGTTGGATGGCATAAAGTATGGTTCACTTGTTTACAACAATGGAAAGGAGGTACGTTTCTGATGAGAAAGCTATTAGGAGTATCCCCGGCAATGCTGGATGTTTGTCTGTTGGCTGACTGTTGGACAACGAAACTTGCATAGACACAAATCGTACATGACAGCTTTTTCAGATGCGATACAGTATAGTCCGTTAGGCTAGGAAAGGATAGCGTCTCAGAACGAGAGAAAACGACTATACAGGCGAAGCATGACACGGTCAATGGTACTGATACAGTATTTGTAATTCGTGAAGGATTACAGACCGTTGGAAGGTGCGGATAGACACTGTGCAAAGGTCGTCTACATAAAGACAGCACGAGATAGTATATATATATCAAGCAGCCTGTACAGAACAATACTCCGTTAATTTTTATGCTGCGTCATCATCGAAACTAAATATCTCATTAATACTTTCTTTATTTAAAGGCGTGTTCGGGTTCTTCTCGAACACGTCAATAATTCGTTGCGCATAGTAGGCATTGACCATCTGCGCTT
>ERZ773006.49-NODE-49-length-71042-cov-69.3281_pt1 | contig 71042 bp, 69 predicted proteins | sample MGYA00580843_ERZ773006 | MGnify/ENA primary metagenome ERZ773006 (study PRJEB29015, sample SAMEA2738011) | human oral metagenome | biome: human oral; feature: human-associated habitat; material: dental | place: China | collected 2052 ...
TCAGAAAATTTCCTATAATTTCCCATTCATGTTATACTAAATGAGATGATTTTTCTGGATTTCGTTGGCTGATGAGGTGAGGCGAGACAATTTTACTTCGTCCACGCGGCTGACAAGGCAAACTGATTGTCGTTCACTCCGTCCGCTCGGCGGACGAGATAAACTTCTTTTGATTCATGCTGTCCGCCGGGCGGACGGAGTAAACCAAAAGTAAGGGAAACTTTCTGCCGGGCGGACGAAGCAAACAAAAAGTAGTTGAGGTCATCCGCCGCGCTGACGGAAAAAGGAGAAGTCATTGAAACGGTCGCTTTAAGTGACAAGTAAAAAAGGAAAGAAGGAATTTATGAAGCAAGAAAAGCTCATTGGACTTAAGATTAGTAATCTCCGTCATGCGGAATTCACGCAGTTTATCACTCGTTTTTTAGACGATGTGGAGAAAGAAGCGCTCGACTTTAAAAATGAGGACGTCATTACCGCTCTCGTCAAGAAGATAAAAGCAGCCTTGCCTGCTTATCAAGCCTCTCTCGGTCAGATTCGGGCGAGTGAAAAGTCAGCTTCGATTAGTGCGGCTGACGAATTGCGCGACGCTGATTTGCAAGCTCTTCGCGATGCGCTGAAACCGTATCGGGCAGCCAAGCGGGAAGAGGAAACGGCAGCTTATGCCAGCTTGAAACGCTTGTTTGACCAATACAAAGACGCTCATCAGAAGCATTACGAGGAAGAAACAGCCCTCGTTGTCAGCTTACTGGACAAGCTAAAAACAGCCCCATATAAGGAGCAAGTGGGGACTTTAGCGCTTGGGAAATTCGTTGAAAATCTGACCGAAAGCCACTCGACTTTTGAACAACTTTTTGCTTCTCGCTCCCAAGAGAAGTTGCAAAAAGTGAGCTATGATGTCAAGCGATTGCGCAAAGAAGTGGCGACGCCTTACCAACAGTTGGCGGACTATGTGGTGATTTTGCACCAAGTCAAAGACGATGGCTTTTATGCGACCTTCCTTTCCGTGCTCAATAACAGCCGCAAGCACTATGCGGATGTCCTTGCCCGTCGCAAGGGCAAAGAGCCTAAAGCAGAAGCAGGAAAAGTAGCAGAAATCAGTTAACATTTCTCCTTCATCTTACTTGAAGTTTGTCTGTCAGAGTGGTAGGATAAAGACGAAGAGGAACGAGCAGAAAATTAGAAAGTGTGATGGGATGATAAGATTTCATTTTAATAACGAATTTTGGTTTCGGTGGCGGTTTTATCTGTTGAGCATGATGATATTCTTTTCCTTGGTTGTTGAACCTTATCCGAAATTAGACGTGTTCAATGTGATTTATTTTGCTGTGTTGGGAACATTTTTGCTTTTGCAGATCTTTGTGCCAGAGTGTTCGCATAAGCGGTCCTATCCAGTAGGCAGCTATCACTTTAACTGGGAATTTTATAATGACATTTCCTTGTATCTGATGATTTATTTTTCGTACTCCTTCTACTCTGGTCCGAGAAGCAGCCACGATGTGTTGTACTGGATTTTTCTGGTAGCAGATATTCTGATTATTTTCAGTTTTCTTATCAAAAAAGAAAAAGAAGAGAAGAGTGAAGAATAAGATTGCGGTAGCTTCTATTTTCTATTTCATTCTACAGACATCTATTAAACACCTCCAGAAAATGGGGGTGTTTTGTTTTCTTTAAGTTTTCTTTAGCTTTCTTTTAAGGATTTGCCCGTAAACTACGTAGATAAAGAACGACAAAGGAGAGCAATCTCATGGCTAAAAAAACATTTAAAGATAAATTTCAACGGATAGAAACCAAGTACGTTATCTCAAAGGAAACGTTGGCAGATTTGCTAAAGGAGTTTGAAGCGTATATGGCAGAAGATGAGCATGCCTATTCAACGATTGGCAACCTCTACTATGATACGCCGACCTATCAGATGATTCGGGAGTCTTTGGAGAAGCCTTATTTCAAGGAAAAATTGCGTAATGGCAAAGGTAGCAATTCTGGTGGACGGTGATGATAGACAAAAGAGGCTGGGAGAAACCCAACCTCTTTCGTTTGACCTTTGCTTAATCGTCAAGGTGTGATAGTGTTTTAATCGCTAATCATTGTGATAGGATTAAAACTAAGAAAAATATATGAAATAATAAATCACGTATAATTGGCATATTTCTACAAATAAATAAAGAAATGAAAGGGGAACAAACAAACCAAATAACTTGAATAGTGATGATTCTTTTTTTCATGTTTAGCAACCTCACTTTTTCCTTTTTCAGCCTAAATGTATCACAAAACTAAGAAAAAATAAGTCTATTTTTGAAGGAAAATTTATGATATAATAAAATTGATAACGTTAAAAAACTAGAGCGAAACAACTCTAGTTTTTTTGCATACTCATCCGAAAATCTCTAGAATCTCTGTCAAATTATCAACAGTCCAATCTGGTGCTTCTGCTGGATTCGTTATGTGGTTCAAGTGGCTAAATCCCTGTCGGATCCAAATGGTTTGCATTCCAAGTTGTTTAGCCGGAAGAATATCATTGTCCAAACGGTCGCCAATCATCACAGCGTGTTCAGCCAAACAGTTCGCTTGTTGGAAAGCTAACTCAAAAATAGCGAAATCGGGTTTTGCCAAGCCAACATCGGCAGAGGAAATCACCAGATCAATCCAAGAATCAATACCAAATGTTCTCAATCTTACCAGTAGATTCGGTAATTGATTAGCAAGGATACCAATTGTAGTGTGAGTGAAGAGTTTTCAGCACATTCTTACAATCAGGATAAAGCACCTCTAAATCCGAATTCCAAGCTGGACATCTCAAGCCATAATATTTCAGAGCTTCTACATCGCCTTTTTTATTTTCCATAAAATAGTGGATCATAGTTTGATAAAATGCTGCATAAGAAATATTAGTATCAGCAAGAGCCTGTTTAATCCGCTCTTGATAGGCTTTTTCTTCATTTACCAAAGTTGAGCCAACATCAAAGAATAACCAATCAATCTGTTTCATGCTAAACCTCTAATAAAGATTGATGTCTCCGCTGACAGCTTGGATAGCAAGAGAATCTGTAGAAGTTGATACTTTATGACGGATTGTGTTGCCAACAATTTGGTGGCTTGGCTGGAGCTGCTCAGAAATAGAAATATCTCCATGTACCGTTTCAATATCATAGCTAAAATCATGGTGCAACAAATGAAGCGTAACATCTCCGCTTGTTGTTTGAATAGAGGTTTTACCAGCAATTTCTAAAGAATGCGTGTCGAGATCACCTGATACAAGAGTAATTTTACAATCTGTTAATTTGGCATGTGCCAGATGGATATCGCCACTAGTAAGGGTCACATCGGTTTGTTGTAATTGACAATGCCGCATGGACAGATCACCACTTGCAAGTTCAATCGTTCCTTTTTGTGTTTGAAGATGAGATACAGCTACATCACCAGAAGTTGCTTGAAGTGAGAATGATTGAAGAATCTTGCCATTCGGGATTTGAATGCAGATGGGATGATTATCAAAACCGTTTTTCATGACATTAATAATCCAGTCCAAACCACTATAATGCGTGTTGCCTTTTTCTGTAATGTGCCACTTCTCGTTTTGAACAGTAGAAATGATTTGATTGTTGCCTTTTCCATTATAGTATTTGATGTGGAAAAAATCATCAGGTGAAGGCTCAATCAGAATATCTTGCGTGGTGACATTAATATGCAATTCAGAGATTGTTGCATAGTCTTCAAAGATATAAGCATTGTCGGTATATGATTGGTGATTGTGTGCAGATGACTGGTGTTGAGGACGAGTTGACGTTTCTTCTGCTTGATTTGATGAAAGTGAGCGAATAATCTCTTCTGCTGCGTCTTTGGGATCTCCCAACTCCTCAATGACTTGTGCTTCATTTTCAGGTCCGGCTTCTTCAAAGTATTCCGTAAAATAATCCATTGCTTCTTTATAGTCTGCCTCAGGTAATGTTTTTAAGTATTTCTCTAATGCGGCTAAATAGTCAGTTTTTGTCATGGCGAATGCTCCCTTCTATGATACCGTTGACTGTCGCTGTATATAACTCCCACTCCCTTTTAAGGATGTTTAACTGCTTTCGTCCCTCTGGAGTAAGGGAGTAATACTTCCGTTTTCGACCTTGATATTCTTGCGAGTAAGTTGTTAAGTAACGATTCTTTTCTAACTTTTTTAAAATAGGATATAAGGTTGATTCCTTGATATTGGCAATCAATTTAATCGTTTGGCTAATCTCATAGCCATAGGAATCTTCACTTTCCAAAATCGCTAGAATGAGAAATTCAATCAGGGTAGAAGATGTTGGAAAATACATGAGCCACCTCCTATGTATAATATTTTTATATATAATTTTTCTATACATAGTATAGTGCTTTTCACTTTCAAAGTCAAGAAAATATATAAAATTTTTATATATTTTTAAAATGTAAGTCTAAAACTATTTTCTTTTCTAGTTTTTTGAGACAGCACATCTGTGATTTCCCTAGGTTTGTTGTAAATAAACCTTAATTCTAGCTTAATTCCTCAATTAAAGAATGTTTTGTATTGAAAAATAGCGTTAGAAAATGGTAAAATATATTAAGTCTTATCTAGAAGTAAGACAAAAGTGATGAATATGATGAAAAAACATAAAATAATTTTTAAATTTCTTGGACAGACGCTGCTTTATTTTGTGATATTTCTAGCGTTGCTTTATTTCTTTAATTATCTTGGTCAAGGCCAAGGTGGTTTTATCTATAATGAATTTTAGGAGCAGACTGTGACCAATTCAGTAATTAACGACATGATTGAAACGATTGAGTATTTTGCTCAGTCTCAACCAGATTTTCCAGTTTACAATGTTCTCGGAGAAGTTCATACTTATCATGATTTGAAAGTGGACTCGGATTCGCTCGCTGCAAAGATTGACAGCCTTGCGCTTCCTGAAAAGTCACCAGTGGTAGTGTTTGGTGGGCAAGAATACGACATGCTGGCAACCTTTGTAGCTTTGACGAAGTCAGGGCATGCTTATATTCCGATTGATAGTCATTCAGCTCTGGAGCGCGTGACAGCGATTGTGGAAGTGGCACAGCCTAGTCTCATCATTGCAATCAATGACTTTCCGCTGAAAGATGTGAACATACCAATTCTTGACTTGGCAGCAGTTCAAACTGCTTTTGCAGCCAAACATCCTTACGAAATTACACACCCTGTTAAAGGTGATGATAATTACTATATCATTTTCACTTCGGGAACGACTGGAAAGCCAAAGGGTGTGCAAATCTCGCACGATAATTTGCTTAGCTTTACCAACTGGATGATTACAGATAAGGAATTTGCGACTCCAGCTCGTCCGCAAATGTTGGCGCAGCCACCTTATTCTTTTGACTTATCGGTTATGTATTGGGCGCCAACCTTAGCACTTGGAGGCACACTTTTTGCGGTTCCGTCTGCCATTACGCAAGATTTCAAGCAGTTATTTGAAACTATCTTGAATTTGCCGATTGCCATTTGGACATCAACACCGTCTTTTGCAGATATGGCGATGCTGTCTGAGGATTTCAATGCTGAAAAAATGCCAGGCATTACGCATTTCTACTTTGACGGAGAAGAATTGACGGTTAAAACGGCTCAAAAATTGCGTGACCGTTTTCCAAATGCACGTATTATCAATGCTTACGGTCCGACAGAAGCAACTGTGGCTCTATCTGCTGTTGCTATAACGGATGATATGCTGACAAATATGAAACGCTTGCCGATCGGCTATACCAAAGCGGATTCTCCAACTTTTGTGATTGATGAAGACGGAAACAAACTGCCGAATGGTGAGCAAGGAGAAATCATTATATCTGGACCAGCTGTATCAAAAGGCTATATGAACAATCCAGAGAAAACAGCCGAAGCATTTTTTGAGTTTGAAGGGTTACCAGCTTATCATACAGGTGATGTTGGTACTATGACAGATGAAGGTTTACTGCTTTATGGCGGTCGTATGGATTTCCAAATCAAGTTCAACGGTTTTCGTATTGAATTAGAAGATGTTTCCCAAAACCTGAACAAGTCTCAATATGTGGACTCAGCTGTGGCTGTACCGCGTTACAATAAAGATCATAAAGTACAAAACCTTCTAGCCTATGTCATCCTGAAGGACGGGGTTAAGGAACAATTTGAGCGTGAGATTGACATCACCAAAGCTATCAAAGAAGATTTGCAAGATATTATGATGTCTTATATGATGCCTTCCAAATTCCTTTATCGGGATTCCTTGCCATTGACACCAAATGGTAAGATTGATATTAAAGGTTTGATTAGCGAGGTCAACAACCGATGATGGATTTCATAAGACAGCTTCCTCACTTGGAACCGTACGGGGATCCGCAGTATTTTGTTTATATCATTTTAGCCGTTTTGCCAATCTTTGTTGGTTTATTCTTCAAAAAAAGATTTCCCATTTACGAAGCTCTGGTCAGCTTTGCTTTTATCATTTTTATGCTGACTGGACCAAAGTTAACGCAAATTTATGCGCTACTGTTTTACGTTATTTGGCAGATGATTTGGGTTTGGTCTTATAAAATTTATCGAAAAACGGGAGATAGCAAATGGATTTTCTATTTGCACATTGCTTTGTCTATCCTGCCGCTTTTCTTTGTAAAGGTAACGCCGGCTATTTATGGTCATCAATCATTATTGGGCTTTTTAGGAATTTCCTACTTAACTTTCCGTTCAGTAGGAATGATGATTGAGCTTCGAGATGGTGTGCTCAAAGACTTTAGTTTATGGGAATTTTTACGTTTCATGCTCTTTATGCCAACTTTTTCAAGTGGGCCGATTGATCGTTTTAAGCGGTTCAATCAAGATTATGAAAATATCCCTGAGCGTGATGAATTGTTGGATATGCTTGAGAAATCAGTGCATTATATCATGCTAGGTTTCCTATATAAGTTTATTTTAGCACATATCTTCGGCTCTATGATATTACCGCCTTTGAAGCAGTACGCATTACAAATGGGTGGTTGGTTTAATCTACCAACGCTAGGAGTAATGTATATCTTTGGACTGGATTTGTTCTTTGACTTTGCCGGCTATTCAATGTTTGCCCTTGCTATTTCCAATCTAATGGGAATTAAAAGTCCGATTAACTTTAATAAGCCTTTTATTTCGCATGATTTGAAAGAATTTTGGAATCGTTGGCATATGAGTTTATCATTTTGGTTCCGTGACTTTGTCTTTATGCGTCTGGTTACAGTACTTATCCGAAACAAAGTTTTTAAAAATCGGAATACCACTTCAAGTGTAGCTTATATCATCAATATGCTAGTCATGGGCTTTTGGCACGGAGTCACTTGGTATTATATTGCTTATGGACTCTTTCACGGTCTAGGACTCGTTATCAATGATGCTTGGGTGCGAAAGAAGAAGATCATCAATAAAGAGCGGAAAAAGAAGAATTTGCCACCATTCTCAGATAACACATGGACACAAGCAGTGGGGATGTTTATCACCTTTAATGTTGTAATGTTTTCATTCTTAATCTTCTCAGGATTTTTGAATGACTTATGGTTTAAAAAATAAAAAAGGAGTTCTCTAATGGACGTAAAAGCAGAAGTATTAGAAATTATTGATGATTTATTTATGGAAGATGTATCAGACATGATGGACGAAGATTTGTTTGATGCAGGAGTTCTGGACAGTATGGGAACGGTTGAATTGATTGTTGAATTGGAAAACCGTTTTGACATTCATGTTCCCGTCTCAGAATTTGGTCGTGATGATTGGAATACTGCTAATAAAATTATTGAAGGCGTAACGGAGCTGCGCAATGCTTAAACGATTGTGGCTCATTTTAGGCCCAGTTTTCTGCGCCCTTTTGATGGTGGTGGCTTTACTATTTTTCTACCCAACCAAGCAACAACATGATTACCAAGCTGAAAAGCGCTCAGCTGTTACTTTGACGGCGGGAAGTTTCAAGGGAAGAACGCAAAAAGTACGTGCTTTGACAGATAAGAAGCACCGCTTTGTTCCTTACTTTGGTTCAAGTGAATGGCTGCGCTTTGACAGCATGCATCCTGCGGTTTTGTCAGAAAAATATAAGCGTAATTATCGTCCGTATTTTTTAGGACAACGAGGAGCCGCATCTCTTACGCAATATTTTGGCATGCAGCAAATGCTTCCGCAGTTAAAAAATAAGCCAGCTATCTATGTTGTCTCTCCCCAATGGTTTACTAAAAAAGGCTACAGTCCAGCAGCATTTCAACAATATTTCAATAGTGATCAATTGACTAGTTTCTTGCGCCAGCAAGAAGGAGACATTGATGCTCAATATGCGGCGAAGCGCCTCCTGCAACTGTATCCTACGGTGGCTATGAAAGACAATGTAAAAAAAATAGCTAATCATCAGAAACTGTCAAACTTTGACAAACAGTACATCCGTCTTATCAGCCGTTTAAATAAACGTGAGGATGCCCTTTTCAGTTCTCTTTTTACCGAACGTAATGAGAATTATGAAAAATTGGTACAGCCTCAAATTAAGCGTTTGCCAGACAAATTTTCTTATCAGGATTTGGAAGAATTTGCGACAAAAGATGCTCAAAGAAACACGACTAATAATGATTTAGGAATTGATAATAAATTTTATAAGCATCGCTTGCGGAAACGTATTAAAAAGTTTAAAGGAAAGCAAGCAAAGTTTTCTTATACCAAATCTCCCGAGTATAACGATTTACAACTTGTTTTGAAGCAATTTGCCAAGTCAAAAACGAATCCAATCTTTGTTATTCCCCCTGTCAATGCAAAATGGATGGCCTATACTGGTTTGAGTCAAGAAAAGTATCAACAAGCGGTGAAGAAAATTCGTTATCAGTTGGAAAGTCAAGGTTTTACCAATATCGCGGACTTTTCAAACGATGGTGGGAAGCCCTACTTTATGCAAGACACCATTCACATGGGCTGGCTTGGCTGGCTGGCGTTTGATAAGGCCGTCAATCCCTTTATTTCCAATCCTAAGCCTGCTCCGACTTACCAGATGAATGATCGATTCTTCAGCAAAGAATGGGCAAATTATGACGGAGCAATTGAGAATTTTAAATAAGAAAAAGAAAACACGAACACAAATTAACTAGTTGGTTGCTAGTTTGCTTGTCCGTGTTTTTTTATATGGGGAACTAGAGAATTTTATGAATCTGTCAGCTTTTCTATTGTATTTTGGCAAGATAGCTGTTAATCCAAGACGTATTGCTCAATTGCTTGAGCGACACCATGATTATTATTGGTGTGGGTAACGGCTGCAACCTGCTCTTTGACTGCTTTAGGAGCATTTCCCATAGCCACCCCTAATCCGGCCAATTTCAGCATGGGGAGGTCGTTGAAGTTATCACCAATTGCCATGACTTGCTGGAGAGAAATGTGATAAAAATGAGCAATCTCTTGAAGAGCATTTTCCTTAGAAACCTGTTTAGCTGTAACTTCTAGATAATTCTCTTTTGAAAGATAAAAGGCTGTTTTAGGAAAATTTGTGTTTTGCAGATAGTCGTGAAGATTTTGGATGGTGGCTGCTTCACCTATCAGAAGAAGTTTGTGAATAGAAGTACGATCTTCTACAACAGAGACTAGAGATTGAAGGATGGGATTTTCACCGGTAATATCTGCTTCCTCCTGAACCCATTTGTCAATCTGTTCAGCAAACCAATCCTTTCCTGAATAGAGATTGATAGCTACAGCTGGAAACTTCTCTTGGACGAACTCTAGCAGACAACGAACTTCTTTTTTATCCAAAGCGTGTTCCATTAAAACCTCATAATTCTGAGGATTTCCTTTGATGACAAGAGCGCCATTGTAGCAAGCCAATGGATTGTCAATGAGACCAAGCTGCTGTGCGATTGGCTCCATGCCAAGTGGTGAACGTGCAGATGCCAACACAAAAGGAATTCCTTTTTCTTGCAAAAGAGGAAGCTGTATTTTTAGCTGATAATCAACTTGGTGTTGGTCATTTAAAATAGTACCGTCAATATCGCTTATGACAAGGCGGATAGGTCGTTTGTTCATAAAATTTTGTCCTTATAAGCATGATATCATTGTGGGTTGATAACCAGAATGTTCATTTTTCTTCTTTGTTATTATTTTAACATAAAAAAGATTTTTTGAAAGCGGTTTAGCTATTTTCTATTAAGACAAATTTAAGCAAAACAAGGTATATTATAACTAATCCTAAAAAACTTTTTTCATCATAATCTCCTAAACAAAAAAGCAGTCTTTCTCGATTGCTTTTTTGTATGGAATTCATGTTATAATGAAATCATGTTATCAAAAGAATTTAAACACATCATGCAGACAGATACAGTCGCAACGGCTAAGTCCTTGTTAGGTATGCAATTGTGCTTAGACGGACAAGTGTTGGGACGAATTGTTGAGACAGAAGCCTATTTGGGAGCTAAAGATAGTGCTTGTCATAGTGCGCATGGTAAACGCAGTCCGAAAAATGAATCTATGTATTTATCAGCAGGGCATTGGTACGTCTATCAGATTTACGGTCATCAAATGCTGAATTTAGTCACAAGGGCTGAGAATGTCGCAGAAGCCGTCTTGATTCGAGCCTTGGAATTACCAGACGGGACATTGCTTGCCAACGGCCCAGGAAAATTAACCAAATTTGCAGGGATTACCAAGGAATTTGATGGTCAAGGTTTGACCACTTCAAGATTGCAATTGGTAGAAAATGCTGTCCCGTTTCAAATTGGCTCGCGCTCTCGAATTGGCGTGACTTGCACAGATGAATGGCGAGCTGTGCCTCTAGGCTTTTATGTTATGGGCAATCGGCACGTTTCTAAAATTTCGAAGGTAGGTTTATTGCCAGATGCTAAGACATGGAAAATAGATAATTAAAAAAACAGAGTGGAGAAAAGAGCCCAACAACTGAAAAAGGTTCACTCTCCATTCTGTTTTTGATTTTTATAAAATTTTATCAGATTTTTCTACATAAAAGAGGGCAATAATCATAATGATTGTAAGAATGAGCAAGACACATACAGCAGGTAGCCAAGAATGGAAGAAATCGGCACTATAACCAAATAGAGCTGGTCCAAAAGCGGCTAGTAAATAACCACCTGTTTGTGCTAAGCCAGATAGCTGAGCAGTTTGTTCAGGGCTACTCGTTTTTGTTGAAAAAGTAACCATAAGATATGGGAAAAGAGCACTCACAGCTGACCCAATAAGGATATTGGCAATAAGCCAATAAAAGAAATCATTCGTTTGGATTAAGAGCATGCTAATACCAAGGACACCCGCAGCAGAGATAATTGCTAACATTATCATACGATGACGAGGAGACAGCCGTGTTGTCAAGCTAGGAATGGTCATTGAAAAAGGTAGACTAATCAAGTTAAAGACAGAGGCTAAAACTCCAGCAGAAGCATTTGAAATGCCGGCTTGTGTTGCCATAGTTGGTAGCCAGGTTAGGCAAGTATAAAAAAGCAATGATTGCAAGCCACCAAAAATAATAATAGCCCAAACTTTTTTATTTTTCCAGATAGAGTTACCTTGTTGCTCTTTATTTTTGTTCACTAAGAAATGGTTATAAGATGTATTTGGTAGCCAAATCAAAAATGCTAAAAGACAAACCATTGTCAAAAAAAGGACAAGACCTTGCCATGAAGTTGCTTTTGTTATCGGCACTGCAATAGAAGAAGCAATAGCAGTCGATAACCCCATAGAGGTTACATACATTGTCGTTAAAAGCCCAATCCGATACGGTTGGTTGGCTTGAATGACGCTTGGCAGTAATACGTTAAGCACCGCAATGGAAGCTCCAATGAGAATGGTTCCTATATAAAGAAGTGGTAGATTAAAAATCCGAATCAAAGAGCCAATGGTAAGAAGGGCAAGGACAAGAGTAAAAAGCCGTTCAAGCCCAATTTTGCTCGCCAAACGCGCCGAAAATGAAGAGCAGAGAGCAAACATGATTAAGGGCAGACTGGTCAAAAGACCGAGGGAATTAACTGAAACATGAAGCCCGTTGGCAATGTCTGTTAAGACAGTTGGAAGCGTTGTAAAGGGCGTCCGCAAAGCGACACCCACCATGATAATTCCTGGTAATAAAAAGATAGAATGTTGTTTTTTCATAAATTCTCCTAGAAGAGTTCTTAAAAAAATTATACCATAGAGATAGCCAAAATTATAGCCCTATATTAGTGCATTAGCTCAAGATAGTAGGCTGTAATAGTGGCTTCCTCGATTTTATTTCGTTGTCCCAACCACCAAGTAACTGTTTCAATAAAAGTTGTCGTGACATAGTTTTTTAAAAATGGCTCTGGTAAATCAGACTTTTGTGCCAATAACTTTTCGCGAATGAGAGGAAAAAGATAATGCTCTAGCTCTAATTTTAAACGATTGATAAAATAAATATTTTTAGACAATAATAAAGTGGCTATTTTATCTTGGTTTTTCCTGAAATGGTAAAAAATATGAGCTGTTGCGTCAAAAAGTTCGCTTGCTTGGTAGCGCTCAACAAATGTATGTTGGAACAAATCTTGGCACATTTCTTCAAGTAGTGCTTCTTTTGTCTCAAAATGAGCATAGAAAGTCGACCGACCGACATCTGCAAGGTCAATGATTTCTTGAACTGTGAGGGACTCATAGCTTTTTTGATTCAAAAGAGTGAGAAAAGCCTGATAAATGGCTGCGCGTGATTTTTTAACTCGTCTATCCATCGTTTCCGAACAAATCTCCTTAAATGTACACTATCAAACGAAGCATTAGATTTGTTTCTTGTTTCCTCCGTTAAAATAGTAGATAATATAATTGAACAAAGTGTTTTGTTTTGAATACATTATACAATAAATAAAATCAAATCTCAATGTGCGATTAGAAGGAGGCAATAATGAAATCAAGTAAAAATGTCTGGATTGCATTTCTGTTAAATTTTTCTTTTGCAATTATTGAATTTACCTTTGGTGTTCTTTTTAATTCTAGTGCTGTGCTAGCAGATGCGGTGCATGATACGGGTGATGCCTTAGCGATTGGCTTGTCGGCGTTTTTTGAAAAAATTTCCAATAGACGAGGTGATAGAAACTATACATTAGGCTATAAACGGTATAGTTTGCTGGGAGCTATGTTGACTTCTACCATTTTAATAGTGGGTTCTATTCTCATTCTGGTTGAAAATGTACCCAAATTATTTGCGCCTGAACGGGTAAATTACGACGGTATGCTTATCTTGGGAATTTTTGCAATTGTAATCAACTTTGCAGCCAGCAGGGTGGTTAGTCATGGACGGACGCACAATGAATCCATTCTGAGTCTGCATTTCTTAGAAGATATTTTAGGCTGGTTGGCTGTAATCTTTGTATCCTTCATTCTTCGTTTTACAAACTGGTATTTCCTTGACCCATTGCTTTCACTCATCATTTCAACCTTTATCTTGAGTAAAGCACTACCAAAGTTTTGGGAAAATGTTCAAATCTTTCTTGATCACGTACCGAGCGATGTAAATCTGAATGACCTTTATGCAGAAATTCAAACAATCGAGAATATCCAAACAGTCACTCAGCTAAATGTTTGGACAACCGATGGACTAGAAAAATTTGCGATGATTCATATTTGCATGAAACATCCCGAACAACAAGCAGAAACTCAGCAGCTCATTCGCCAACATCTCAAAATGTATGGAATTACAAAAGTAACCATTCAGACAGACGAAAGTTTAGATGAGCACGAAGAATGCTGTATTGGTGGAGAGAATGAGGAATGAGGAGAAAAAAATGGAGCATTCCGCTGTTAAGGAGTTGTTGAAAAGTGTTAAATCTGTTATTAACAAGTTTGAAAAAGAAGACAGCTGAAACCATTATTTCTTGAACATCGAAAAAAATAGCTCAGGTTGTCATAGAGATAAGAAACTGCTAAAATATGAGTAGGAAGAATTTAACGAACAGAACCCTTTTGTCAAAGGTTTCTACAAACATATGGGATTTGAAGCGTATAAAGGAATAGTACGTGATGAATAAGGGAATCCCTTGCAACATAGTCAAGTAAATGGACACACTTTTTAAATATATTTTTATGAAAAGACAGAATTACTCCTGCCTTTCCATGTAAAACTGTTCTATTTCATCCGGAGTATAATCTCCAAGTGAAGAGTGAGGACGTTTAGAGTTGTATCGATTTATGTATTCAAAGCAGCATAGGCGTAGTTCATCCTGATTGCGGAAAGATTTACGATTAATGCATTCCCGCTTCATATGGCGGAAAAAGCTTTCCATGCATGCATTGTCATATGGATAGCCTTTCTGAGAAAAGGACTGAACAACATTACATCTTTCTAACATTTGTCTAAATGTAAAGGCAGTGTATTCAGAACCACGATCTGAATGAAAGAGTACATATTCAGGTTCACCTCTATCGAAATAAGCATTTTCAAAAGCTTTCCTAGTCAAGTCTACATCATGACGATTAGAAATACTCCAGCCGATGATTTTCCTTGAAAATAAATCCATCACAACACAAAGGTAATGGAAAGAGCCGTTGACCTTTATATAAGTAAAATCACTTGCCCAAACAGAGTTTGGAGAAGAAGGATTGAACTGTTGATTCAAATAATTGAAGCAGTTACCATTTTCCTTATGAAAATGCTTCCCTTTGGGTTTCTCTGTGGACCGCTTTGGAAGATTCATTGTGCTCATCAGTCGATACACTCTACCGAGGCTGATGTTAATGCCATAATCCCGTTCTAAAACACGACGAATTTTGTAAGCACCTAGAGAATTATCATAGTCAGAATAAATTTGTAATATGTGCATACGAATGACTTGATTTTCAGAGGTGCGAGGAGCAGGCTTTGAGTAAAAATGCTTGTAATAAGTGCTGCGATTAACTTTTAGAACTCGACAAAGGGTTTTAATAGTGTATTGGTGTTGCAACTTGTAAACAGCATCTAATCGTTGCTTGAGTGTGGCGTGAATATGGCAATCGCTTTTTTTAATATTTGATTTTCCTCCTCAAGTTGAGCCATACGCTTTTGAAGTTCTTTAACTTGCTTGGCTGTAAGAACTTCTCCGTTGTCTGTTTCCACGGTTGAATATTGTTTAATCCATTTCGTTAGTGCTGATTGTGATACCCCATATTCTTTGATGAGTGAAGCTTGTGTTTTACCGTTGTGGTAAAGTTCCACGAGGGTTCGTTTGAAATCCTCGTCATAGTGATTTCTTGTGGACATAAAGATACCTCCTTGTGGTGTCTAATATAATGGTACATCTGTTTTCTAAATGTGTCTACTTTTATAAGTATAATGCAATATGCTAATTGCATTTAGAAGTTTATTGATGATATGGTTAACTTGATTTTTTTGAATATATGGTTTATAACGAAGTTTTAAGAGAGGCGGTTATTATGGCGAAGAAAAATAATGATATTCCATCTATTGTTGTTAAAGAAATCGTATTTAATAATGAAAAGAGATTGGAATTTAATAAAGATGATATAGTATTGTTGGTTGGCCCTAATAATGTTGGTAAAAGTCGTACTTTGAAAGATTTAAGAGGAGATCTGAATGAGAGCTCAAAACCAAAATTATTAGTAAAAGATGTTAAGTATGAATCAACAGGTTTCTCTGAAGAACAACTTAGAGACTATTTTGAAAGAAACATAACGAAATCAAGTTATGGAGGCTATAATGTCTTTTTAGATGATAACGATTCTTTTACCTTTAATGACCATAATTTTATTAATATTGAAAATGAAAAGATTTTTTATAAAGCAATGTTTTCATTTTTATCAACTGAAAATCGTTTAGGTCTTACAAAACCAATAAAATTTAATTTTGAGATTGATAAACAGAATCTAAAAATTATGGAAAAACTTGATACAGACTCTGAGTCAATTAATAGTTTGAATAAAGCTATTAATCTAGGCTTTCAAAAATCCGTTGAAGTGTATGAAGACTACTTAGATGGTAACATGGTAAAAAAATATAAAATTGGTGAAAGTAATGAGATTGCTAGTATTATTGAGTCCAATAAACGTGATAGTTTAAGTAAATTAAAACAATTCGAAGATTTACATAATCAAGGAGATGGAATAAGAAATGCAGTTGCTATCTTAGCATCTCTCATTGTAAACGAACATTCTTTATTTCTAATTGATGAACCTGAAACTTTTTTGCACCCACCACAAGCAAAGATATTAGGGAAAAATATAGTTAGGTTATCTACCGATAAACAAGTTTTTATCTCAACTCATAACATTGATTTTATTAGAGGTGTTTTAGAAGAAGATTCTTCAAGAGTTAAAATAATAAAAATAGATAGGCATGATAACGATAATACATTCAGTTTGATTAATAATGATAGTATCAGTGATATCTCTAATGATAAAAATTTGAAGTATACAAATATACTCAATGGACTGTTTTATAATCAAGTGATATTGTGTGAGAATGAAAGTGATTGTAAATTTTACTCTGCTATACTAGAATATGAAGAGTCAGTAATTTACCAAAATTCTTTGTTTTGCGCAGTTGGAGGAAAAGAGCAGTTTAAAAAAATAGTACCATTGTTAAAAGAATTAAATATTGAGTATAAAATTATCGCTGATATTGATTTAATAAGTAATAGAGAGAGTTTAAAGCAACTGCTAAGTTCAATTGAGTCTCAGTGTTATAAAAAGATAGAAGAACAACATAAGCAATTTTTAGAGAGTTTTGAAATGGAAATGAATTCTCAAGTTAAAACTCAAGAAATGATAAAAAATGAAATTAAACAAGTTTTTAACGATGAAAAATATATGTCACCACAAGCAGCAGAACGAATAAAAACAATATTAAGAGATGTTAGTAGTTTAAAACTTTTAAAATCTGGCGGAAAAAATATTATTCCACAAGGCGAGTGTGTAGCATTATTCAATGAAATAAAAGAATTCTTAACAGAACACAATGTTTTTATTTTAGAATGTGGAGAAATAGAGCGCCTTGTACCAGAGATAAAAGGGCATGGAAATACTTGGGTAGAAAAAACATTTACAAAATATAGAGATATTGATAATGATGTCTATGATGAAGCAAGAAGATTTATTAGTAATATTTTCAAAAAAAATTAATACTACCTCAAAATAAACGTTAATAGTATCTATAGATTGATAATCTGTAAGCATTTAGTTTAGATAATAATATCAAAAAGCACTCTAACAATACTGCTAGAGTGCTTTTTGAATATCCAAATTTCTAATTTTATTTCACAAAAAATGTAGTCAAAAATGTAGTCATTTAGTTGATTTTCAATGCAATATACTGAAATTCAAAAAATCAATAATCGCATAAAATCAAGGTTTTAAGCGTCAACTGACGTGTAATGACCTATTATTTAACTTCTGTAAGGAATACTTAAAATCTATTTTAGTTGTGATAAACCTTATTAAATCAAGGTTTATAAGCTATTGATTTGGATAAAACTGTTAAAGGTTGCCAAAAAGGTTGCCATGAATTTCATGAGGTTAGCTCCGCAATTTTATTTAGATAAATATCTACCGCTTGTGTTTGATTTTTAGGGGCAAGCTCGGCATATATGTCCATAGTAGTCTTGATAGACTTATGTCCCATACGAACCTGTAACTCTTTCCAATTCATACCAGCATTTAACATCATAGAAGCATGTGTATGACGGAACAAGTGAAAACCATAGTCAGGTAGATTAACTTCCTGTAATCGTCTTTTGAGTGTCGCACGTTCATTCCTATCGCACATATAGTTTCCGTAGATAGTTGGGAAAATCAACTTACTTTTTGAAAGACCGTTCTTCTTGAAATAAAGATTCATTTCATCATGGAAGTTTTGAAGTTGCTCAATAATTTGGTACGGAACAGCTATTTTTCTATTGCCCGAATCAGATTTAGGAGTATTTTTACAAACAACCTTTCCTTTTAATCCTAACTTAGGTTTCGCATTTTTCCAAACAAGAGTTTTAGTGACTAATATTTCAGAACTTTCAAAATCAAGGTCATAGATAGTCAAAGCTAATAGCTCATTGATTCTCATTCCTGAAGCAAGTAGACTGTCGCAGATAACTTTAAATCGCCGATTAGCCCTAGTATTAGGTAAAGTATCAACGAAATTTAGCCAGATAGTTAAATCTTCATCATGAAGAACCATAATGCGTTTTTGATTGCTTTTAGGTTTTGGGGGAATTTTGATAGATTGAGCAGGATTATGCTTTAATTCAAAGTGTGTTATTCCAAAATCAAAAATATCACTTAATTTATGGGCAATAGCTCCAAAATCTTTAGCACAGCCTTTTTCAGCTCTTTTTATTCCAGAATCTACAGATTCTTTTGATTTTGTTGCAAGCTCGTTAACCCAGTTTTGAATATCAGAAGAAGTAACTTTATCAGGCTGATATTGCCCGAATTGGGGGAGAATATAGGTATCTAGATAGTTTCTCACTCGGTTTAGAGTGTTATCTGAGCTGACTCAAGTCTCGTAGTTGGAGAACCACAGTTCAGCTAAATCTGACAAGGTAGCAATGCTAAAAGTTTCTTTCCTTGTTGAACCACTTTCTTCAAAATCAATTTTAGCTTGAATAATTTTACGGTCTAAGGAGCGTAGGGTTTTAGCTGTTACGGTTGTTTTTACAGGTTTTCCAGTCTTTATATCTAAGCCTAGATAGATGCTCTTTGCTGAATAACTAATCTCGCCATTGTCCTTTACTTTCTTGAGGACGGTTTTTCCTTTATGGATAATTTTTTCTGTATTCATTGCTGCTCTCTTCAATCAATCGAAGAATTGAAAAAAGCTAAAATAGATAGTATCTCACTTTCTTTTTTGATACTCCTATTTTAGCACATTTCACTTCTAGTTGTGGCTTAAAAACTCTAAAACAGTATCAATATGATAGTAAACGGTTCTAGTACCCTCAATAGGTGGTTCTAAACGTTTAAGACCTCTATTTTCCCATGACTTCAATGTATTTGGAGATATACTCAGTAAATCCAATAACTCTTTTTGAGTATAAATAATACCAGCTCTATTCTTTTCACTATTTAAATGTTTTAGTAGGTCAATAACAGTAAGAAGCATGAGTTCGATTTGCTTTAAATCAAAATTATTGCTAGACATACTATTCTCACTTTCTTTGGTAAATATAATTGAAATATGAGATAATAGCAGTGGGGGTAAGCTACTGCTTATCTCTCGCTAATCCGCAACATCACTTTTAGGCTTCTTGGCGGAATCTTTAGGAGTGATGTTGTTTTTTTGGTAAAAAATTTGAAAGGCATCTTCAAGAAAATCTTCAAAATTAAATTTCTCAAGTTCCCTACTAAATTTATTTAACCATAACCCTACGTCTGGGTTGGGGGTGTAGTTGGTCTCATACTCTTGAATGAGCCTGATGATGAAGTGATTGCGGGCTTGAGTGCCCCATACTTTTTCAATTTTCGTTAGAAGAGGAAAGAGTCCACTACCCTTCATTAAATATGAAATGGTTGATAAAAGGTCATTGTTACGAGAGTTCAAAGATTCAAGCTCTGAGAAGATGCCAGCCCCTTTAAGTAAATCACTAGTGAATTGCAACGGTTGACCAGTCTCTGCATCATGGAAACAATATTTATCAATCATTTTGTTGACAATGAGTTTACTCAAATCTTGAGGGTTATCAATATCAAGAAGTAAGGTTAGTATTTGATTGCTATAAGTTCCTTTGTAAGAAGCTTCCATACGTACCCAAGAATTGCAATACTTAGTTAAGTGCATATAGCGACCTTGATTGTCTAATTGTTCCTGATACTTGTTATAGATACGCAGCAGAGCATTTACATTCTTTTTCTTGCTACCGATATACATCGTTTGCGCTTGACCATTTACTTCTTGAGCGCTGATGTTAGAAATATTTTTACGTCCCTTATGATTAGTAATGATATATCGCTTGTTTTTCAGCCCTTGATACAGGTCATTGACAGACATTGAATAATTAAAGTAATCAACAGCAAGGTCAATACGAGAGAGGCGCAAGTCATAATAGTCAGCGTACAGCAGTTGCGCTATATTGTGAACGTCAATTACTTCACCATAATAGTCTTGATAGGAGGTTTTATAGTGAGACAAAGCTGATGCAGAAATTTTTAGGATAATCCCCATAGTGAAATTAGTTTGATGCCAAGCAATTGCAAAGTAATAGGGGAGATTCTGAAAGGTAAATCCGTCTGTATAGCCTGCTGGTGGGGTTTTCAGTGGAACATAATTTCCAAAGAGAACAGGGAGGGATAGCTTTTCTGCTACTGTTTCAGACAGCGATAAAGCAATTTGATGCCAATTATGTGGATATTCTCCTACAGCATCTTCTGTCGGTTGGATGACAAATGTAGCTTCATCGACACTGGTCATAATGACTAGGTTATGGTCGTTATCTTTTTGAAGATATTTTTCAATTTCATTTCTACAAATCATTTTATTTTCTTTCTATCCGCCTAAAGAGTGAAAGTTAACCGGGCGGTAAATATTGGTTTGGTTAACTATTTATTGTAATGTAGCGAAATTCCTATGCTTTTATTCTCCCACACTTTAAGGTGGCGGTCACCCTAAATAAAATGTTGTAGAATAACGTTGATATAACAGCGTTTTAAGGGAATTAAGCATTTTACCCTAAAGTGGAATTTACAAAGCTTTAAAAACAAGGTCAAATGGAACGGGGGTCTTTACATGTCCCCCGTATAACAGCCAGCTAAAGCTGGCGAGACAGTAAGCCAGCGTTTCCGCCGCAAGGCTACCCCTCGGCAACTGTCTCATCAGAATAGAAATAGCGGTCTGAACGATTAACAGCTTCTCGAATCAGGTTTTCTAAAGGAAGCATGTTATAACTTGGTACAATGATGTGACGACTATCTTGCCCATCTACCTTCATGTATCCTACACCTCGAGGGTTGTTTCTCACAATGTTTTCTTTTTCATCTGAGAAGAGCATTGAGACAGTTTCCTTCGAGAGTTTGCCTAGTGCAATCACTGTACCTATCGAATCCCTTGATAGACCAAGTGAACTTTTATGAGCATCTTGCTGCGAAATAATTACATAGATTCCAAAGGAACGTCCTAGCTGAATTAAGCGAGTATAGTCTTTAATTGCCTGCTCACGCTCCTTTTTGTCAAGGCTATTTTGCCACGCATTAAACTCATCAAAACAGATAACAACAAATTCTCGTGATTTATCAATTCCTTTTTGACGATTTTCTAAAATGTTCAAGCCAATTTTTAATATGTCTGATACAGAATCAAAACGCTTAAAAGTTTTGCAGTCATTTAAAAAGGCAAAGTCAGAATCAGCCTTATAGTCCGCAATAAGGAATGGGGATTTTGGGTAACTATGAGCAAAACGAGCTAAGAAAATTTTTGTCGCATAAGTTTTTCCAGAACCACTGGAACCTACCAATAGAGCATGGGGCACACGCTCCACGGGTATATCCCAAAAGAATGGAGCCCCGTAGTCATATAGGCTTGCATCAAGAAAACATTTCATGTATAGTGCCTTTCTAAATGTAGGAAAAAGACATTTGGAGATTAAGGTAATATTGATTGTTATACCGTAAAATTTTTCCAAATTGAGTGTCAAATTGCAGTCTGTGTCCTTTGTCGGACCAGCTTTCATAGGTTGTAGATTCAGCTAGGTATTTGCTAAACTGTGTTAAAAAGACTTGTTGGATATAGCTTTCTTCTTCTTCATCAACAGGCTTCTTAGATAGCATAATAGGAAAACTAACAAGGTAAGAACGATTGTCATTGCTACTTTGCAAAAATCGAATGTAGCGACTATCAAAAAGAAGTTTTTGACCTGAAACAGTGGCGCTTTCTTCAATTACCTGCTCAATATCTGCTGTGATTGCTGGGAGGTTTAACTGAAGCATCTGAGCCTGTCTCTGCTTTTCGATAGTTTCACTAATCCTAAGAGCTAAATAAAGAAATCCAGCAAATAAGATAATTAGCCACGATATAAACGACATATAACAATTCCTTTCTATGGATAAGGGGAGATACTCCCCACTATCCATTAAACAAGTTCAATAAAAGCAGACTTAGCTTTTACTGAGAGTGCAGCACGATTTCCGCTTGAGTAAGCATTGATAGAAACATCGTCAAGAATAATTTCTACCAATTCGTCAAATAAAGATGTAAAATTGGTAACATTAACTGCATCAGCTTTGACATTAGTTTGATTAAATCGTCCATCTTTAGTACGTAATCCGATAGACAATTGGGTTTGCCCCGTACTGAGACCAGACGTAAAGTCTTTAACTTCCGCAGCGCCAATAAGGCGACCTTTTATAGTAATTTGTGTAGCTTCCATAGACTACCTCTTTTCTAACCGTTTTATTAAATACATCAAAAAATCCACGGCTTTTCAAATTTATTGAAGGTATGTATTAGTGTGTGATAGCTATCTCACATTATTATTGTATAAAAACTAAAAAAATATGTTTACCTAAGAAATGCTATATTTTTGATATAATCTTTTTTATTTAAAAATTAGGAAACTGTGGAATTTTTGATGAACTCATAACCCCTTGTAAATACTGGATTATAAAGACTATTATTTAGAGATTAAAAAAACTATAATTTAGCATGATAGAGTTTAATCAAGCATCATTATTTTTTGAAAACGCTTTACCCTAAAAGCTTTCTCCCTTCTTGAAATCTCTATATTTTATGTGATAAAATAAGATACTTTAACTTTAGGAGATGTTTCTATGAAAAACAAAATTAAAATAGAAGAACGTATGTTAGTTACAGTGACTCTCAATTTGATGCACAAAATGCAAGATTTTCAAGATTTTAAGAAAGAACAAGGTATTAGCGGAGATTATGAAGCCAAAGTCGCTTATCTAGTAGAGAACTTGCACGTACATGAAAAAACGGCTGAAAATTTGTTGTCTGGAAAGGTTGTGTCTCATAATAACTATTTAGAAATTTTCCCCTCGTTTGATTCTGAATTAAATGGTGATAGGCAAACAAAATTAGAAAAATTTGCCGAAATAATCTCGAAAGAAATTGAGAACGGAGATGACAATACTGTCAAAGAGGTAAATAGGATACTTTCTGATAAGTTAGATAAGTTAGATTTAAAAAAAATAGTCAATGCGACATTTATCCAATCACTGGAAAAATCCAGTCAGTCTAGTTTAAAAAACCTAAAAAATCCAAGTAAAAGGACAAAAACTTTGGATTATGCTTGGGTCATCTGGAATAGCTTTTTTTATGACTATATTTCTAAAAGAGATGATCAATATCAAATATTTACTAAATTTAATGTAATAGAAAAAGCAATGGACTACCTCCCTTTAATCGAAAAGATTTTTGAATCAGAAGAAAATCTAGAGGTATTTTGTCAAGTAGCTGAACGATTGGATTTGTTTAAGATAGTTGATGAATATGAGGATTGGGAGAATATGGAAAAGTTTATTAAATCGGTTCAATCACGAAATGGATTTGATAATTATATAGATATAAAATAAGCATGTAAAAAACCAAGTCGTTTTTCGACTTGGCTTATTTTATCTGTTTCAACAATATTCTGAGGGCTTTAATAGTAGGCTCTCTTTTTTCTTTTGGGAGATTTTCAATATCTTCAATGAGTTGCACAAATTCCTTGCCTTTATTCTGATTTTCAATATTGAAAAAGGTATTCACGTCAACTTCAAGTGCTTGCATGATTTTTTCAATGGTTTCTATTTTAACGTTTAACTGTTTATTTTCTAAACGGTAAATGTAATTGAAACCTAAATCAGCTTTTTCTGCTAGATATTCTTGAGTCATTCCATTCTTCAGTCTTAAATGTCTGATTTGTTTAGCAACAAACTCTCTTAAATTCATATTTTTAGTCATGATAGCACCTCTTAACTATCATACAAGTTTCTTTTAATTAAAATACCACCCATTAAAGACTGAATTTTTAAAAATAATATAATACTAAAGACTGTAAATGTGATATAATATTTATAAAACAGTCTTTTGAGACTTATTTATTTAATAAAGGAGAACGTTATTATGTTAAATTTCAAAACTAGTGGTCATGGTACCATTAAAAAGTTACGCACGGGTGCTGTGGTATCTGTATTGGCTCTGTCGTCTGTATATGGGGTATCTACAACGGTAAGTGCTGACGAGGTAGGTACAGGTGCTAAGGAGAGTATTGTTAAAACTGTAGAAAACCCTAATGCTAAGAATGATGCCCCTGTTGCTAAAGTAACAGAACAGCAAGTAATAGAAGCTAAGTCTCAAGCGGATACTGCAAATAAGGCTGTGGAAGCTCAACAAGGGGTAGTTACTCAGGCTGATACGGCTGTTAAGGGTGCTGATAAAGTTGTTAATGACACTACAAATCAAATTAAAGAAGTAGAAACAGTTACACCTGCTAAGGTTGATGAAGCTAAACAGGCAGCTCAAACTAAATCAGATGAGCTTGCTAAGGCTGAGGACTCCGTTAAGTCTGCTGAACAGAGTCAAGCTGATACTGCTAAAAAGGTAGCAGACCAAACAACAGTAGTTAATCAGGCTGAGGCTAATGCTAATAAAACTGCAAGTGCTGTGGCTGATGCTCAGAAGAAGGTAGATGACCTTTCGAAATCAACAACTGATACTACTAAGTTGCAAAAAGATGTTGATGACCTTACTAAGAAGGTAGCTGACGACCAAAAAGCCCTAGATACAGCTAAGCAATCTTTGGATACTGCTAAGTCTGCTGAAGCTAATAAAGCTAAGGCTATTGAAGATGCTAAGAAAGTTGTAAACGGTGCAACTCAGGTAGCAGAGTCTGCTAAACAGGCATTAGATGTTGCTAAATCCACTGAAGCTAATTCTACTAAGAAAGTAGAAGACGCTAAAAAAGCTCTTGATGTAGTTAAGGCAGGTACTACACAAAAAGTACAAACGGGAACTAAAACTGTAACAACTGGTGGTAAGGCAACCCTTAAGGACGGAGTAGCTAAATCTGAATTGTTTGAATCAAACGGGGTAGTAACTTCTGATGCTTACTTAAAAGCTATTAAGGCTTTGGCAGAGGGTAGAGGCTCTTATGCTGATGTTCGTAAAGCTATTGCTGATGGTGTAGAGAATGTTCCAGGAAGTTCTTTAGCTGATATTGCAGCACCTAATCGTTTAGTATTTAAAAGTTGGAAAAGTAACTACAATCCACAATTCTCTAATACAGATTCTACGACTAAGGTATCAGTTCATGATTTGACAGATGAGCAGTTAACTGATTTAGCTTTGTTCTATACTGCTTTGGTTAATGACCTGCGTTCTAAGGTTGGTACAGAACCACTTAAAGTAACTAAAGAGAGTGTAGCAGCTACTAAACAAGCACTAAAAAATTTGTTTAATAAAACATTCCCTGCATATAACAATATGTCTGAAGCAGAACTCAAGGCTAATGGTTTCTGGGGACCAGAGTCTATTAAAAAAGTAACAGAATCAAATCAAACTCAAGAACACTTAGATGCTGTTCAAGGTTCAGGAAAACTTCTAAATGGCGTAGTAGCTAACCAAGTTCAGTACCAAGGAAATAATGGTTCTTATCAGACTATGGCTGACTTAAAGGCTAATTTGCTTGCTTTTGTAGGAAACATGCTCTACGGTTCCACTGGCACAGGTTCTAATGTATCAACAGCAGGTACTTCACGTGATAATTTTTCAGATGCTCTTGCTTTGCTTGGTCTTAGTGGTAACTACAACTCAGCTGGGGTAGGTGTAGACTTCTATACAACATTTAATGGTCTGGGGTACTCTGCACCAGCAACTTATGCTTTGATGCTAAACACTAATGGAGAGGCTATCGACAATCCTTATCAGACTTTAACAGGTGGAAAAACAGAGGTTGTTCCTGTTTATGAAACAAAAACCATTGTAGATGAAAAAGCATTAGCTAAAGCTCAATTAGCTTACGACACAGCAGTAAAAGCAGACCAAGATGCTAAAGCTAAACTTGCAGATGCTCAAACTAAGTACGATACTGCTATGAAGGCTTTGGCAGATGCTCAAAAACGTCTTAATGATTTGCAGTCAGGTACGGTAGATATTCCTGCTCTTGAAAAAGCGGTAGTAGATGCACAAGCACAGTTAGATGCGGATAAGGCATCATTGCAATCTGCTAAGGAAACACTTGCAGTAGCTAAGGCTAGTGCGGTTGATAAAGCCAATGCTCTTTCTAAGGCTCAGGCTGAACTTGTGAAAGCTAAATCTGAAAACTCAAAAGCTCAACAAGCTCTTACGCAGGCTAAAGAAGAACTAGAAGTACTTACCAAAGCTAATGGGGTAGCTAAACAGGCTGTTGAGTTTGCGACAGCTAATCGTGACAAAGTAAAAGTTCTTGCTGATGAAGATAATAAAAAAGCTCAAGACCTTGAAACAGCTTTAACTAACAAACCAGCTGTACTTAAAGAACTCAATTCTAAACTTGCAGAAGCTCAAACTAAGGCAGCAGCAGCTCGTGCAGAGCTTGAAACTGCTAAAGAAGCACTTTCTAAGTTGCAGGCAACAGCTAAAGAAAAGGTTGCTAAGTACAATGAATTAGCTAAACTTAAAGCTGAGCAAGATAAGGCTGAAGCTGATGCTAAACGTTTGCAAGATTTGAAAAATAAGGCTAATGAAATCCGTAAAAACGGCGGTCAACCTAAAGAAATTCTTGATGCTAAAGGTAATGTTGTAGATGTTGTTGATGCAGCGGTCAAAGAAGTGCCTACTAATTCTAAGGTAGTTCCTGTAACTTATTCAAGGGTTGAAAGAAGCAAGCAACTACCAAACACAGGCTCAAGAGAATCTATGTTCGGTTTACTAGGACTTAGCCTGCTAGTAGGTCTAGGATTGGGATATAAAGGAAAACATAGAAGGAGATAGGAAAATGGCAGAAGTAACAACAATAGTATATCGTCTAGGTAGTCAATATGACGAAAAAATGTCTGCAATTAGCGTCTTTGATGCTCACTTATTCCATGCAAAGTGTCATGGTGATAAAGTATTATTCACTGTGCCAACACAAAATAATACAAAAGTTGGGAAAAAAGTTGAAAAAATCGATAATATTATCCTTACTTTGAAAGACGGTTCAAAATCTTTATTTGCAGAAGTAGATGCGCATGGAGTTTTTCCTGAGAAAGTCAAAGATGGATATATTTATACACTTCCATCCCAGTGGGATGTTTTCGAAGAGATAGAACAAGGTTATACTTGGTTTGCTTTAAAAGGGGTAAGAGAAATATCGGAAGAAGAACTAAATTCCTATAAAAGTACGAACGAAAGGGAATATCCACTTTTACAAAGTATATCTGGCGCTTCGTGTCGTATTTATGTAACTGAAAAATAGAATAAGATTCAAAAATCTTCTTACATGGTGTAGGAAGATTTTTATATTCCACAAAGGATTGAAAAGACTATGCTCTTTCACTCATTTTTAGGAATGAAAAAAGCCCTAGGAATCTTCTAGGACTTCTCATTCTTCGATTGCTGACTTTCTTTTTTATTTCAAAAAAGGTTGCCAAAAAGGTTGCCATAGAACTAATTTCAAATGATTTGTAATGAAATTCAAAATTTCAAAAATCGCATGAAATCAAGGTTTTCAGCATGTACTGAAATGTAATGAAACCTTATTTAACTTCTGTAAAGGTTAAGTATTTTCTATTTTAGCTAGTATAAACGCTGTTATATCAACGTTTATGATGAAGCACTCTATAAAAGGTAGAGTGAAAGGTAGAGTAGTTAGTGAGTCAATTGAGAAATCTTATCTAAGTAAATATCAACTGCTTCTAACTTTCGTTGAGGTGCTAACTCTGCGTAAGTATCCATGGTGGTTGAAATTGATTTATGCCCCATTCTAACCTGAAGCTCTTTCCAGTTTGTCCCTGCATTCAGTAACATTGAAGCGTGAGTATGTCGGAATAGGTGGAAGCCATAGTCTGGTAGTCCAAGGCTTGCAAGCCTCTTTTTTAGTGTTGCTCGCTCGTTTCTATCACACATATAGTTTCCGTAGATTGTTGGGAAAATCAACCTTGTTTCGGCTCTATTATGCAATTTAAGGTACTCGTTCATTTCAATATGAAAATCTCGGAGTCCCTCAATGATAGATAGAGGAACAGGTACAGAGCGATTTCCTGCATCGGTTTTTGGAGTAGCTTTACAGACTACCTCCCCTTTTGTTCCCTCTTTCTTATTTGCTGTTTTCCACATCAGTGTTTTGCTTACATTGATAGTAGAATTTTCAAAATCTAAGTCATCAATCGTTAAAGCAAGTAGTTCATTAATTCGTAAGGCAGAGGCTAATAAAGTGTTACAAATTAGCTTAAATCTACGATTAGCTCTAGTGTTGTCTAGACTTCCGAGGTAATCCAACCACATAGAAAGGATTTCATCATGTAAAACCATGATACGTTGCTTACTCGCTTTTGGTTTAGGTGGTATCTTGACAGTATTAACAGGATTAGTGGTCAAACCATAGCTTGTAATTCCATAGTCAAAAATATCTTTTAACTTATGTATAACAGCACCAAAGTCTTTTGCACTTCCTTTATCAGCACGTTTCACACCAGATTCAACTGCTTTTTTTGATTTCTTTGCTAAGTCATTTAGCCAGAGTTGAATATCAGCAGACTCAATATTATCAGGTTTATAGTCGCCAAATTTAGGGATAATGTAGTTATCAAGATAAGCTCTTACTCTGTTCAGAGTATTGTGTGAATTAACCCAAGTTTGATATGATTTAAACCATTCTTCGGCTAGGTCTTCTAGCGTGTCAATGCGAACAACTTCTTTTCGTGTTGAGCCGTTTTGCTCAAATTCCAGACGGGCTTGAATGACTGCTTTGTCTAATTGTCTCAAAGTCTTGGCTGTAACGGTAGTAGTGACTTGTTTACCTGTTTTGACATCTTTTCCAAGGAATGCACCTTTCATGGTGTATGAAATTGACTTATCTTTTTTGATTTTTTTAATAACTTTTTTTCCATTATGGATAATAATTTCTGTTTTCATGGTTGCCTTTCTTCAGGGATATTGAAGTAGGCTAAAATAGTTACCACTCTTTCTTTTAGATAGTACTATTTTAGCACAATTTTCAATAATTAGGACTGTAAAAAGTTAATAACATCATCTATCAAGTAGAAGACGGTGCGTGTTCCCTCAATGGGTGGCTCTAGTCTTTTCAGTCCCTTTTGTTCCCAACTTTTCAAAGTATTTGGGGAGATATTTAGCTGTTTTAACAATTCTCGTTGTTGTATAATCTCTATCGGTCTATTCTGTTCTTTGATTTGAATGAGTTTGATAAGGGTTTCTAGCAGTTGCTCAATCTGTTCAAGTTTTTCACTATTCATCATTCTCTACCTTGTCTGTGTCTTCGTGATTTGTGTAATTATCCATACTGTGTGAATTAGTTTCTTCGCTGTCAGAAGAAACTTCTTTTAGTTGTTTAGGTCTAAATCGCCTAGAATCAAGATATTTTGAGAAGAAAAAAGTTTTACTAACAATTAGCTCTAACAGCTTATAGTCATTTTCTCGTGCGTACTCTATCAGGTCTGAAAACTCTGTGAAATTTTCGTCCTCAATCATATCAATGACTTCATTTAAATATTGCTTGTTAGCATTCTCATGTAAGAACTCTTCTAAATTGAATCCAGCTCCAAATTCTATATCTTCGATATTGTACTCTGTTTTTTCTGGGTTTTGAGCGTGTGTCAGATAATCGTAAGTTCCTTTTGTTGAATGAACAACCTGTACATGTTTAGGGGCATTTAGTTCTTTTGAAACAATGTCTGATACTTGATTGTAACTTTTCAGGCTATCAAAAAATAGTACCCCGTGTTTGTGAGATTTCTTAATCTCCCCTGTTTCAGTATTAATATCCTTATCATGCCAAGGACTAAGGATATAAGGGATTTGTAATTCGTCTAACCTGTTAATGTAATCTACGGGGGCTGATTCTTGATAAAGTAAGAACATCCATTTATTTGAACGTGTATGATTATTTTTTGTCATGTTCTCCCTTTTGTGATTATTGATTATTGATATATTGGGGGGTCGTAGTAACCCCCAATATATCCAACTGTTAAGGGTGCCTGTGTTCCTCACTTCGTGAGGCACGGCACCCAGTTTACCTGCGTCGTTTACCTCGAAACCAATAGAGGTGATTCTCTCTAACTGGAGCTGAAATGTAATAATCTTCATTCATGCTATTGATTTGCTCCCGAATCTGTTCTATCATGGTTTGAAGTTGCTTCTGAGCTTGTTGCGATGGTGGTATTACAATCATAACAGTAATTTCATCTTGTCTTACATCAATAAGGCTGAATCTAATCCAAAAGTTAAACTGTTTCGTGATTTTGCTATTTACATTAGGTTTACTGTTGTTGTCAATTGACAGAGGTGTAAACATCTCTTCTTGTTTCAAAAAACGTCTTAGTAGTAATGTTTTCAAGATAGACTGGCTGTAGTTAGAAATTTTATCGTTGACAACCCTATCTCTTATTTCTCTTATGATGAATGGGGTAGATAGTAGAAAGATAGCAAGACCAGATAATGCTAGAAAATTCCCTAAGGTGGAGACTGCTATCTTTACTTGTTGATTAAATTCGGTGGAATCAGCTTGTATCGCGTTGGCTAGTAACAGGAATACTAAACCTAAACTGATTGATACAACAGTGTATTTCATAAAAATTAGTGTGAGTTCAAATGTTTTAGTAAAATGTGACCTTTTTTTCATAAAATCCCTTTCTTAGTATAGTAGGTTGGACATAGTAGGGGTAAGACTTGGTAAGGGTGTTCATTATCTATCACTTGTATCAACCCTGTTCCCTTACCAACTGGTATGACAATCCCCTCGGGGTCTAGGTCAGGGAACAAAAATTGGGTGGTCTTCTTGCTAATATTTCCAATTTGCAGCAATACGTTCATTTGTTCCCTACAACTTACGGGTAGAGTGGAATGGTCAAACCTCTGACTTACAAGACAGAGATGAACTCGGGTAGCTCTACCAAGCAAACTAATTTGTGATAGCAATGCGAAAAATGACTCTTTGATGTTTTTGTTGACACCCTCCGAAAGTGCGAGTAACTCATCAATGACAATTGTTAAGTGTTTAAATTCGTGTTTCGGATTTCGATATAAAATCTCTTGTCGTTCTTGTATCAGATTTAAACATTGGCTTAGTTTCTCGTTGATTTCTGATACAAAGTCAGATTTAGAACGATTTTTTTGAGGATGTATTACTGGGATATTATTTTCTCTTGCCCACCTGCTTGGCGTATCAAACTTAGGGTCGACAATGATTAAATCCGAGAAGTTCTTAAGAACGCTCATAAGATAAGTTAAAGCGTATGATTTTCCAGAGCCAGAATTACCAGCCAGTAAAATTCCCACCACTTTATCATAGTTTATTTCAAAATCTTTCATGATTGGGATTTTATTTCCAGAAATATTGCTTGAAAATTTTTCAAGGTCAGGAATAACCAATCTCTCAGAAATTCCCTTCTTCCATGGGAAAAACAAGGCTCGCTGTGTATGAATATCATCTGTTTTGACGGGGACAAAGTAAGCAGAATTTTGTTTCAGTAGCGTGTACTGGGGATATAGTGCTGCATTGGCAATCAAGAAGATTTTTTGGTACAAATTATCATCTATGATATAACCTGCCGGCAGGCGTGGCAAGAAGTAGAAACCATTGTCGCTAATTTTGCAGTCAAAACTGTTCGTGTAGCTTGTCTCGCCTCGAATCAAAGACCCCAAAGCCATATTAAGGCTTTGGAGAATATAAGCTTCAAGGACTTGCTTTGATTGCAATTCCATTAGTTCACCTCGTGGATATCATCAGCTTTGAAATAAACCTTGTAGTTGATTTCGATAGCTTTCAAGCCATCAAACTCAATTAACGAGAGATATTCAGGGAGTTCGATTCTATTTTCAAACTTTACTTGGAAAGGTTCTACCCCTTCCTGAGTAAACCACGCTTTGTAAGCCACGATTTCATCAGTAGGTTTCCCATCTACAAACTTAACTTGCTCATCGAGCTCAACGCTTAAACAGCGTGTAGGGGCAGATAAATCAATGTAGTTTTTGGCAGTATTAGCTGAATAGCCACCTTTTCTTTGTTTCATTCTCATACTTGAAACCTCCATTTTAAATAATATTTGTAATATGGTACCGCTCGGTTTAATGTCATGAGCTGGACAGAAATCTTTTTCTATATATAAGGAGATTTTTCGCATCAATTCGACACACATTTAGAATTTTTTTGAAAATAATTGAAATTTATCTTTATTTTCTATATATAAGGAGAAATTCTCTGAGATTTCGACACCTTATTATGAAAATTATTTATATTCTTGTAGCTTCTCAGCAAGTTTTTCTAAAGTTTTAGCCAGTTTTCGTCTTACCGTATTATCACTGACACCAATTTCTTTTGAGATTTGGGTATAATTTTTATTTTCAAAAAAGTATATAAGAAGAATCTGGCGGTCTAACTCGTCTAAAGCGTCAATTGCTGAATACAGAGCCTCCATCAGCTCTTGATGGATTAAAGCTTCTACAGGGTTCGTGGTGGTAGTGTCATCAGGGATGTAGTTTTCAAGTTCTTTACCCTCTCCATCATTGCTGGCATAGCGATAATTTAGACTGAGCAACCCATATTCTCGACTTTTTCTGTTAGAGTTTTCATACTCTTGGTTTAGCAAGTGAGTTACTTGTTCCCAGTTCCCTTGTTCAACGGCTTTTTTTATGTTTTCTTCACGACGTTCTTGTACTTTACCCATAGTGGTCTCCGTTCCAAGCCCCAGCTAGGACGGAAAGAAACAGATAACATATGGAAGCCTGTATTCAAAAGAGCACACTAAAGAAACGGCGAAACCAACTTTCAAAATTTGCCCGTTGTCGACAAATTTTCTATTGTTTCAATCCGTCCGTTTAGTGGCCACTATTAAGGACTGTTAAAATTTTTTATCAAGATATTTTCTTGATATACACATGATAAATCAGTTGAAAGCTTAGAACCATGACTTGTCAAGTCAATGAAAAAACGTTGTCATATAAGGTTTTTAGATGGAAATTCAACTAAATACTTATCTTTAGAGGGTGAAAAATGACTTACAAAGTCATTTTTTTCTAAAAAAAATTTAGAAAATATTTTTCGTGGTATAATAGAATCAAAGTATTTGACAAGGAGAACCAGTGTGATACAATCAGCAATCAGCAATCAGCAATCAGCAATCAGCAATCAGCAATCAGCAATCAAGGTAGTTTCTACCTTTTTTCAGCAAGCAAAAAAGCACCTTCTTTTTGTAAAGGAGGTGCTTTCTAATGTTTAAAAACTTTGTAGAACGTCCGCATAAAAACGAAAAAGATGAAGCTATTCAGTACGTAAAGGAACTTTTGTCTCAGGCACGAGCAGATAATCGCAATGAAGATATTGAGAAATTAGAGGAATTGGTACGCCTTCTGCATATCAAGAAATATGGTTTAGTGTGGGAGGAGCATACGGAAATGGTTGAAGAGGAGATGAAGACAAAAATTCCTGTCTTTATTGAAGATGAAAGTCGAAAGATTGTTGGAAATCCAGACTCTGCTGATTATAACTTTCTTCTGGAAGGAGATAACCTTCACAGTCTTCATCTCTTAGAAAAAACGCATGCAGGGAAGATTGATGTCATCTATATTGACCCTCCTTATAATACTGGAAATAAAGATTTTATTTACAATGATAAAATTGTTGATAAAAAGGATGGATATTTTCATTCTAAGTGGTTAAGTTTTATGAGTAAACGATTGGAGATTGCTAGAAACCTCTTGTCCAAATCCGGAGTTATTTTAGTAAGTATAGATGAGAATGAACAAAGTCAATTGAAACTGCTAATGGATGAAATTTTTGGAGAGAATAATTTTGTAGAATCTATTGTTTGGGATAAAAAATCATCTGCAAAAGGTGTACCACCACGAAATATGATGGTAGGAGTTCATGAGTATATTCTAGCTTATCAAGTTTCTGACAAATTCAGGTTTTTAGGGGAAAAAAGGGATGAGTCTGGATTCAAAAATCCAGATAACGACCCACGTGGACCTTGGAGGGAATCAAATATCAAGAGCACGACAAAACCCATAGATGAAGCCTTTACAATCACTGACCCCAATACAGGAAAGGAGTATACTAACACGTGGGCATTTTCAAAGGAATCATTAGAAAAAATGATTTCTGAAAATAGGATTTTATGGAAAGAAAATCTCCCGAAGCAAAAAGAATTTTTGAACAATATGAGGAATCCTAAAAAAGCTTTGAAGTCAAACTGGGGTGTTTTTGATAATCAAAAAACTACCATGTTTTTGAAGAAACTATTACCAACTGTTCAATTCAATAATCCTAAACCACTAGAATTGATGAAATATTTAATTGAAGTAACTCTGCCTGAGAATTCTACGATTTTAGATTTTTTTGCAGGGTTTCGTGTCATAATAATGACACAGGCAAATAGTCAAGTAAATACAAGGGTTTTAGAGCTTCTACCAAAGTTTAAAATCAAAAAAATGAATCGTTGGTGTGCTGTTTAGAGCAGTTATTATGAAAATAAATGTTGTAAACAGTACATCAGCATAAAGGAGGAACTCATATGTCTAAGGTGAAAAAAGAGACGATTGAAGCAAAAGGATTTGCTATTCAAATTTATACTGAAGACTTTCAAAACGACTATATAAGTCTAACGGATATTGCTAGATATAAAAGCGATGAACCAAGTGATGTAATTAAAAATTGGATGAGAAGAAAAGATACAATTGAATTTCTTGGTTTATGGGAAAGCTTAAACAACATGAATTTCAATTCGGTCGAATTCGACCGAATTAAATCGGAAGCTGGATATAATTCCTTTACACTGTCCCCTAAGAAATGGGTAGAAAAAACAGACGCAATCGGAATTATCTCAAAAGGAGGAAGATACGGTGGTGCATTTGCACATACAGATATTGCCTTTGAATTTGCTTCATGGATTTCTGCTGAATTTAAGATGTATGTAATTCAGGATTACAAAAGACTTAAGTCAGATGAAAACTCTAAGCTATCATTAGGTTGGAATTTGAATAGAGAAATTTCCAAGATTAACTACAAAATTCATACAGACGCAATCAAAGAATATCTCTTAAAAGATCTTACCAACGAACAGTTGTCTTACAAGTATGCAAGTGAAGCAGATATGCTCAATGTAGCCTTGTTTAACAAGAGAGCTAAACAGTGGCGTGAAGAAAATCCTGAGTTAAAGGGTAATATGAGAGACTATGCAAGTCTGAATGAATTACTTGTTCTTGCAAATATGGAAAGCTATAATGCAATTCTTATTGGTAAAGGTATGGATCAAAAAGAAAGAATGATAGAACTTAGAAAGCTTGCCAGAACTCAGCTGATGTCAATTGAAAAGTTGAACAATACAGGTATTAAGAGTTTAGAGGATAAATCAAAGAAATAGAGAGGTTGTTATGAGATGGGCATTGAAAATTATCTTATTTCCAATAATATTGATCTTGTTGATACTAATTGCTTTTCTAAAATTTATTATAAAAGTTAGTGGAATGATTTTAGGTATAATATCTTTCCTAGTATTTATTGGAGCAGTAGCTTGCTTTATACAAAAAGATATGGCAACAGGAATAGCAGCATTACTACTGGCATTCTTGATCAGTCCTTATGGGCTACCTAAAATTGCACTTTGGATCACAGCATATCTTGAAGTAGCGAAAGATACATTAAAGGAAATATAAGAGAGAGTTAAGACGATGGAATATAAATCTATCGTCTTTTTCTATGCCTAAATTTCAGAGAAAGGAGGCGATGATATGAGTATGTATTTATTTGATGAACAACCTATACTGGCTAATAAAGCATTAGCCAGAGAATTAGGCTTAAATGAAGCTCTTGTGCTTCAACAAATAAATTACTGGATTGAGATAAATAAGAAGTCTGGTAACAATTATCATGATGGCAAGTATTGGACATATAACTCCATACGAGCATGGCAAGAAAAAGATTTTGATTATTTAAGTGTTGATACAGTAAAGAGAACTTTTTCTAAGCTTGAAAAAGCGGGCTATCTTTTAGTTGGAAACTATAATAAAGATCCTAGAGATAAAACGAAGTGGTACACAATAAATGACAAGAAATTAGAAGAACTTTATCTTGAACTAAATCAAAGAAAACAAGAGAAAGAAAGAAAAATATTAGAACAAGTAAGTAAAAGTGCTATGCCTAATGCATTAGGGCAAAATGCACCAATGGAAGAGGGCAAAATCAACCAATGCAATGAGGCATTTAGCACCGATGCATTTGATGAAAATCTACCAGTGCATTATGGCAACTTGCATGAACCATTACCAGAGATTACTACAAATAATTCATCAAAGATTACTTCAGATATTTCTACAGAGAAGTCCTCCCACCTACCCATCTATGAAAGAGATCTGTTTTATTCAGGGGACGGAATGGAGGAAGGACGTAAACAAATAAAATCATATAAATCTTGTTTAGAAGAATTAAGAGAAAGCACAGGATACAACGAACATATGAAACTGGGCAATAAGATTATTGCTAAAACCTTTGATGAAATAATTAAAGTTTTAGCTGATGTTATGGTATTAAATGCGGAAGATACAGTCACAATAAATCAAACGAAATTACCAGCATATGTTGTTCAAGAGAGATTTAGAGAATTAGATTCTTCGCATATGGAGTATCTTGTAAATGCTTTATCAGAGAACGAATCAAAAATAAGAAATGTAAGAGCATTTATCTTAACGGCAGCATATAATGCACCAAGCAATATGGATGCCTATTATACAGCACTTGTTAGTTATGATATGAGGGAAGGAGGTTACTAATGATAAATGAAGAAATTTCTAATAGAGTAGTTAATATTGAAGTTAATGTCTTAAAGGCAACATATCAAGAAATCTTAAGCCAAGTAAAGAAGTTACAACAGAGATCAAAACAACATGGTGGCTTAGATAAACTTATCAAGGCTGAGGGAAATGAAGTCAAACTCAAAGATATGGTTAAGAAAGGTCAGCTTGAAGAAATCAATGTTAAAGATGGTGAATTAAAAGAACTAAAAAAAGAATTGAATAAACATGGTGTTAAATTCTCAGTGATGAAAGATAAGGAGACTGGGACACATTCAGTATTCTTCCAAGCAAAAGATACAAAAGTTATGAATAAAGCTTTTCAAAATGTGCTATCAAATATTGAGAAAAAAGAAAAAAATAAGGAGTCAATTCACAAGAACATAAAGAAATTTAAAGAACTAGCTAAAAATACTATTTCTAAGGATAAAGTCAAGAATAAACAAAAGGAGCAGAGCCTATGATAGATAAGATACTAAAAGACATCAAAGGCTTATTCAAAGTGCAAGATAAGGCAAAGTTTCTAAAACAGAACATTCCCTATCTTGCATTTTTCTATGTAGGCAATATCTTTTCTCATCATGTACGAGCCTATACTGGCGGCGATGTGATAGATAAAATCTTTCAAGGAATATTGGAACTTAACACCATGAGCTTACTGCCAAGTATTCATGTGGCTGATATTTTAATGGGCGTGGGAGTAGCAGCTTTAATTAAATTTATTGTCTATACCAAAGGTAAAAACGCAAAAAAGTTCAGACAGGGGAAAGAGTATGGCTCAGCAAGATGGGGAACGAGAAAAGATATAGAGCCGTATATGGATGAAAAGTTTCAAAATAATATCTTGCTTACTCAAACTGAGCGATTAACCATGAATGGCAGACCGGCAAATCCAAAGTATGCAAGAAATAAAAATGTTTTGGTTATAGGTGGTTCAGGCTCCGGAAAGACGAGATTTTATGTAAAACCGAACCTAATGCAAATGCACAGTAGCTATTGTGTTACAGATCCTAAGGGAACGATAGTCATTGAATGTGGTAAGATGCTTGAAGATAACGGTTATGAGATAAAAATCTTAAATACCATCAACTTCAAAAAGAGTATGAAGTATAATCCATTCGCCTACCTTAGAAGTGAAAAAGATATATTGAAACTGGTACAGACAATTATTGCAAATACCAAGGGAGAGGGTGAAAAAGCAGGCGAAGATTTTTGGGTGAAAGCCGAAAAACTCTACTATACTGCTCTTATTGGCTACATCTTCTATGAAGCTCCAAGAGAAGAAAAGAACTTTGCAACACTCCTTGATATGATAGATGCTTCAGAAGTCAGGGAAGATGATGAAACATATATGAATCCTATTGATAGGCTATTTGAAGCATTGGAAAAGAAAGAGCCTACGCACTTTGCAGTAAAGCAATATAAAAAGTACAAATTGGCTGCGGGAAAAACAGCAAAGTCTATTCTTATTTCATGTGGTGCAAGGCTTGCTCCATTTGATATTCAAGAACTACGGGACTTAATGAAAGAAGATGAACTTGAACTTGATACACTTGGAGATAGAAAGACAGCACTTTTTGTTATTATCTCTGATACAGATGATACCTTCAATTTTGTTGTATCTATTATGTACTCACAGCTATTTAACCTACTTTGTGATAAGGCAGATGACGAGTATGGAGGAAGATTACCCGTTCATGTAAGGTGCTTACTTGATGAGTTTGCAAACATCGGCTTAATTCCGAAGTTCGAGAAATTGATTGCAACAATCAGAAGTAGAGAGATTTCAGCAAGTATCATATTACAAGCACAATCTCAGCTAAAGGCAATTTACAAGGATAATGCAGATACGATTGTAGGCAACTGCGATAGCACTTTATTTCTTGGTGGAAAGGAAAAGACAACACTTAAAGAACTGTCTGAAACACTGGGTAAAGAAACCATAGATCTGTATAACACATCGGAAACAAGATCTAATGCTAATAGCTATGGACTGAATTACCAAAAGACAGGAAAAGAATTGATGAGCCAAGACGAGATAACAGTTATGGATGGTAGCAAGTGTATTTTTCAGCTTCGAGGTGTCAGACCATTTTTGTCAGATAAATTTGATATTACAAAGCACAAGAATTACAAGCTCCTTGAGGACTATGATAAAAAGAATGTGTTTGATATTGAAGACTATATCAAGAGAAAAGGAAAAGTTAAGTTTAATAGAAATACAGTAATTACAAGATTGTAATATTTTCTTTTATAGCTTTATGTGGCGTGGGTATATTTGGTATAATAAGATAAATTTGAATTTATGGGGGTGTGGCTATTTGAAGAACGGTAGACCTGATTTCAGAGATATAAAGTCATTTGAAGAATTTTCTAGATATTATTGGTACAGAGAGGAACTTTCAAAAATTTGCAAGTCACTTGGATTAGAATATAGAAGTACAAAGCAAGAACTGAATCATATCATAGAACAATATTTTATGGGAAATAGAATAGAGAAATCTCAGAGAAATGGAAACAAAAATCAAACAGAAGTTGTAACATTATGTACACCATTACTTGAATGTGCTTTTTCCTTTAATCAAAAATTTAGGGACTATTTTTCTGCAGTAACGGGTGTTAGTCCATTTAAGTTCAATGCCGATATGGCAACGGCATGGAGAAAAGTGAAAACAGAAAATAACTTAAACTTTACAATTCAAGATATGCTCAAAGTATATTATGGCGAGTCAGACTACGCTAAGTATGATAATTCAGCTTGTCAATGGAATCAATTCCTAAAGGACTTTTGCTCAGATGAATTTAGCAACTATTATTCTAACAAGTTAAAAGTTGCTGCTATTATATGGAAAGAAGTTAGAGACTCAAAAAATGAAAAAATTTATTCGAGACAACTCCTAAACGAATATGGAGATAAAATAGAGGAGTATCATAAATAAATCCTAGTTTGTCGAACTGAATATAAAGTATTAAAGACGATAGAAATAAAAAATCTATCGTTTTTTTTCATGCCTATTTTCAATTTATATTGCGATCAATAAATAGGGAAAACTCGCAAGAGTTGCTAACTAGTATTTCAAATGCCTCTCACTAATATATACACGACAAAATGCTAGTTCCCTTAAATATGTTACAGAAAGTAAAGGAGAAAAGATGATAAGGATAAGAAGCCCTACCTAATAGATAACTAAATATACAAATACTTGGTGATTGAAATTAACTTTTCAGTCGCTTTTTTAATTGGAGGAAAAAATGGATAAAGAAATGATTAATATCAATGCCAATCTGTTAAAAAAACCTACTTTTGGAACTTTTACAAGAGGTGATGAAGAGGTTCAAGTTGTAAATTTTGCTCTTTCGAAAGGATATGGAAAAGGTAGAGAGTATATCAACTGTGCAGCCTATGGCAATAAATCTGACGTGGCTAAGGAATTTTCAGAAGGTGATTTCATTCATGTGTATGGTTACTTCAACAAACGAACTAAAAATGGAAAGACATATAAGAATTTTGTAGTTATGTCTATGAACAAAATTGAAAAGAAAGAAGAAAACGAGGAGGAATAAATAATGGATTTTTTCGTACAAGCAGTTAATGTATTAAAGATTTTGGTAATGGCAGTAGGTGCTGGTCTTGGAGCATGGGGTGTTATTAACCTTATGGAGGGATATGGTAATGATAACCCTGGAGCAAAATCTCAGGGCATTAAGCAGCTAATGGCTGGTGGAGGCATCGTTCTAATCGGCTTAAAACTAATCCCATTACTTTCAAATGTATTGAAGTAAGGAGAGTAGCTTATGTTTGGTATTTTCGATAAGATAGAGGAATTTTTTAAAGAGCTTCTTCTCGGAGGTATCCAAGCAAATCTTGAGTCAATGTTTATCGACATTAATGATAAAGTCGGAGCAGTAGCAACCGATATAGGCAAGACACCAATGGGATGGAACTCAGAGGTATTTAACTTTATTAAGAGTATCAATGATAGTGTCATTATTCCAATTGCAGGTTTAATCATTACAGCAGTTTTATGTATTGAACTGATAAATATGGTTATGCAAAAGAATAATATGCACGATACAGATACCTTTGAGTTTTTTAAATACATGATAAAGATGTGGATAGCGGTATGGCTAGTATCTCATGCCTTTACATTCTCAATGGCAGTATTTGATGTTGCACAACACCTTGTAAATCAGGCGGCAGGAGTAATCAATACTTCTGCTGCCGTTTCAGGTGATCAAATTGTTCAGATGGTTGAGGGATTAAAAGACAAAGGACTTGGAGAACTGGTGATGATACTCTTTGAAACCTCGCTTGTTAAAGTTGCAATACAGGTTATGTCGGTAGTCATAATGCTAGTTGTCTATGGCAGAATGTTTGAGATATATGTTTACTGTTCAGTTTCAGCAATTCCATTTGCCACTATGGGAAATAAGGAGTGGGGACAAATTGGAACAAACTATATCAAAGGTCTATTTGCTATTGGGCTTCAAGGCTTATTCTTGATTATATGCTTGGGTATTTATGCAGTTTTAGTAAAGACGATAAAGATAACGGACATTCATGCAAGTACCTTTATGATATTAGGCTATGCATTACTTCTTGGTCTAATGATGCTAAAGAGTGGAACGCTTGCAAAGAGTGTATTAAACGCACATTAAGGAGGATTTTTAATGATAGAAGTAAAGAAAAAGTTGTTTCCTGTTTCAATTATTGCAGTAGGAATTGGAGCATTTGCTATCTCGATTTTTAACAGGAACAAATTAAAGAATTTAGAAGATGAAGTAAAAAGTACAAGAGATGATGTGAAATCTATTCTTTGTTATCAAGAGCAGAAAAATGCATTCATTGAGTCAGAATTAGAAGAGATGAGAAATGAAGTTGCTTCATGCTATGAACATTTTGAAGCATTTTCAAAGGAAAAAGAAGATGGGAGGTAAGCTATGGGCTATGTACCAATTCCCAAAGATTTAAAAAAGGTAAAAACAAAGGTAGCCTTTAACCTTACAAGAAGACAATTAATTGGATTTACACTTGCTGGACTGGTTGGTATACCAGTCTATTTATTTATGAGAAAGTTTATGCCAAATGATATAGCGATACTGTTTTTAATTGTATCAACGCTTCCAATCTTCTTTGTAACACTATTTGAAAAAGATGGACTTACCTTTGAGAAATATTTTAAGCACATATATCTACACAAGTTTTATCAACCACAGAAGCGAGTGAGAAAGGAGGTTTACCTTGAACAAGAAAAGAAAATTACAGCAAATTCAATTAGAAAAAAATCAAAAGGTATTAAAGGAAAACAAAAGAAACCTGAAAAAAGAAAAGCTGACTAAGCAGAAGAAAAAAGCTTCTCTAATCGACTTAATATTTAAGAAAGAGCCTAAGAGATATACTGTTGAAGACACAATACCTTATCTGAGAATGCTAAAAAGTGGAATATGCCAGCTTGATGAAAAGCACTATAATAAGTGTATTGCATTTCAGGATATAAACTATCAGCTTGCCTTAGAAGAAGATAAGGATTTGATTTTCAATCAATTTGCGAATGTCTTAAACTCTTTTGATCCAAGTGTAGATATTGAGTTTTCATATATCAATCAGCTTGGAAGAAATAATGAATTAAAAGCAGCTATTCAGATACCGGATAAAAATGATGGTTATGATGATATTCGATTAGAGTTTCGTGAGATGTTAAAAAGTCAGCTTGCAAAGGGAAATAATGGTTTAAAGAAATCGAAGTATATCACCTTTGGAGTTGAAGCGGATAGTTTGGAGCAAGCGACTGCAAAACTTGAGCGACTTGAGATTGATATATTATCAAATCTAAAGAGTATGGGAGTTCGTGCTGAGGGCTTAACTGGAGAAGAAAGATTAAAGGTATTGCATGATATTTTAAATCCAGATAAGCTCTTTTCTTTTTCCTATAAAGACTTAAAACCAAGAGAAAGTACAAAGACTGTTATTGCACCAGATTCTTTTAATTTTGTACCAAGTAAGTATTTTAAGTTTGGAAAATATATTGGAGCTGTTAGTCATCTTCAAATACTTGCAAGCGAGCTGTCGGATAGAATGCTTGCAGAATTTTTAGATATAGATGATAACATCAATATTTCTTTTCATATCAAGGCAGTTGAACAGACAGAAGCGATTAAGATGGTGAAAAGAAAAAATACAGATATTGATAAGATGAAGATTGAGGAAAATAAAAAGGCAGTTAGAAGTGGCTATGACATGGACATATTGCCAAGTGATTTAATTACCTATGGTGATAATATCAAGATGCTTTTAAAAGACCTTCAGACAAGAGATGAGCGTATGTTTATCGTAACGATTGTCTTTATGAATTTTGCAAAGACAGTACAAAAGCTAGATACGACTATTTCTCAGATTTCATCTATTGCAAGTAAGCATAATTGTAAGATTAAACGCTTAGATCATAGTCAAGAACAAGGTTTTATCAGTGTATTACCTCTTGGCGTAAATAAGATTGAAATAGATAGAGGGTTAACCTCATCATCTACAGCAGTCTTTTTACCATTTACAACAGAGGAGCTTTTCATAAACTCATCAAATAGCTTGTACTATGGATTAAATGCCTTAAGCCATAATCTTATTATGGCTGATAGAAAAATGCTTAAAAATCCAAATGGCTTAATTTTAGGTACGCCTGGTTCTGGTAAGTCATTTTCTGCAAAGCGTGAAATGGCAAATGCTATTCTTACAACCGATGATGATGTCATTATCTGTGATCCAGAGGGTGAATATGGCAATCTTGTTAAACAGTTTAAGGGAGAAGTCATAAAGGTTAGTGCAAAGAGTAAAGACTATCTTAATCCCCTAGATATAAATATGAATTATGGAGATGGAGATGCACCACTTAAGGATAAGGCAAATTTTATTATGTCTATGCTTGAACTTGTGGTTGGTGGTAGTGGACTTACAGCAGAAGAAAAGTCTGTTATAGATAGGTGCTTACCTAAGATTTACGAGAAATATTTTGAAAATCCAGTTCCAGAGAATATGCCTATACTTCAAGACCTTTACAATATGTTAAGAGGGCAAGAAGAAAAGGTGGGAAAGAAACTTGCAACAGAAATGGAAATCTATGTTTCAGGAAGTCTTAATGTCTTTAATCACAGGTCAAATGTTGACTTAAACAAGCAGCTCATTTGCTTTGATATTAAAGAACTTGGAACACAGCTTAAAAAGATAGGAATGCTTGTTATTCAAGATCAGGTGTGGAATAAGGTGTCGCAAAATAGAAACACAGGAAAAAGCACAAGATACTACATTGACGAGTTTCACTTGCTTTTAAAAGACGAGCAAACTTCTCAGTATTCTGTTGAAATTTGGAAGAGATTTAGAAAATGGGGCGGCATTCCAACAGGAATTACACAAAATGTCAAAGATCTACTTGCAAGTAAAGAAATTGAAAATATTTTTGACAATACGGATTTTATTCTAATGCTTAATCAAGCAACAGGTGATAGAGATTGGCTTGTTGTAAAGCTTAAAATCTCAAAGGATCAGGAAAAATTCGTTACCAATTCAAGAGCAGGTGAAGGTTTGATTTTCTTTGGAAACACCATTGTTCCATTTGTAGATAACTTCCCTAAAGACACAATCCTATATCAAAAGATGACTACAAAACCTGAAGAAGTGAGGTAGCGTCTTATGAGTAAAAAAAGAAAGCGAGATTTGAATGAAAAGTTAAGGGCAAGAGAAGAGAAAATCATCACAAAATCTGAAACAGATGATGTCCTAGATTATAAAAGAAAAACTGGAGATGATTACAGGGATAAGGTAGTTAAAGAAGAAAACAGGTTTCAAGATAAAATTCATGAGAAGATAAGTAAAAGAACGGATATTACTAGTGAAATAGAAACAAGTAACAAGAGCAAAAATGCTATAAAAAGAAATATTCGAAGTAACAGTTTTCAAGCCGAAGTAGCCAAGTCAGATTATCAAACAGAGGTTAAAGAAAATCGTATCTATGATCCTTTAGCAAAAGACCAAGATGGTGATGGTGTTATTGATAGATATGATAATGATTTTAGAGATAGCGATGTATCATATGAGCCTTTAGGTAATAAAAAATCCAAACTTCATGAAAAGCAGAAAAGGTCACTTAAAAGAAAGAACTATTCTGATAAGCTCTTTACAAGAAAAGAGATGGATAAGAAAAAGGAAGATAACACTAAAGCTTCTAAAACTGGTAAAGAAGTCATCAGAGATAGGGAAAAGAAAAATCAGCTTTATAAAAGGTATAACAAAGAAACCTTAGTCGGTGGAAGTGTGATTGGAGCCGCAAAACTTGGTGAGGTTACAAGTGCTTATCTATCATCTGGTAGTGATGAAAATGCATCTGTTGAAGCTGCTGAAAAAGGCTTAGGAAGTTCCTCTAAACTTATTCATGGCGTAAAAAATTATTCGGATAAGAGAAAAAGTAAGAAGATATATGATTTAGAAAAGAGCAATAGGAAAATCAAAAGTAGAAAGTCCAAGCTTGAGTTTAGAAAGAGCATGGACGAGGTTGAGAAGACCGACCAATATAAAAAAGCAAATGCTTATAAGAAGTTTCAAAAGAAGAAACAGATGAAGTCAGCTATCTATAAACAAAAGAAGACAAGAATTAGAGATAGAGTTAAAAAGACACTGATGGATACATTCAAGGTATCTAAAGACTTCATCATAAGAAAAGCAAAAGTGGCAGCAATAGTAGTAGCTGCCATAATTATTTTTGGAACTTTTGTATTTAACTTTGCAAGCATGACAATGGGTGGATTTGCTAATTCTACGAGCAGTGTTTTAACAACATCATATTTATCAAGACCAAATGTTTTAACTGAGATTAACCAAAGTTTTTCAAACAAGGAGAATGACTTATATAGCGAGCTTGAAAATGTAGAAAAGAATAATCCCAGATACGATGAATATATCGTAAGAAAAAATGGAGATATTGGTCATAATGTTCATGAACTTTTATCCTATATCACTTCAAGATATGGTGAAGTAAAGAGTTTATCTGAAGTTAGTAATATTTTAGATGACTTATTTAAGACTATGTACCATGTCGATTATAAAGAGGAAATAGAGATAAGGTATAAGACTGTAACTGGAACTTACACTGATGAAGAGGGGAACGAATATACCGAGAGCCATGAAGAACCTTATGAGTATAGAAAGCTCATTGTTACTTTAAGTAAAAGAGAAATGGATAGCGTGGTTCGAGAAGTCTTCGTTAAGTATCCAGACAATTTAAAGCATTATGAAGCACTATTCCTTGCACAGGGGAATATGGGCGAAATGTTTGGCAACACGAATCTCATTACTGCAAATGGTGGCATAGGTGGAGGAAAAGAATACGAAGCATCGTCTGATGTTCAAAAGAAAATTGTAAATGCAGCATATATTACTCCATCACCTGGAGCAGGTTGGTGTGCAATGTGGGTTTCTCAGGTTTATCAAAATGCAGGTCTTGGATATATCGGAGGTAATGCTAATGATATGTACCGAAACCATACATTTACTTCTGATAGATCAAAGTTAAAAGTAGGAATGCTTGTAGCAGTTGAAAGTAGCAGTAGTGGTGGACAAGCCGGACTTACTTATGGTCATGTCGGAATTTATATTGGTGATGGTAAGGTAATGGATAATATCGGAGTAGTTAGGGTAACAACCTTAGATGATTGGATTGCAACATTCTGTAAACACCATCCAGTAGGATTTGGATTTCCACCAAACGTACAAAGATAGAAGGGAGTGGAAAATGTGAATAGGGAACTGAATACTGTTAATAAAAAAATTCAAAAGTTATTAGATAAGAAGGTTCAGATCGATAAAGATTTAGAGCCTTTATTTATTCGTAAAGATGAACTATTAGACCAGGAGTATGTAGTGATTTGTAGAGAGAACAATATCACTCTTGAAGAATTAGTGAAGATGTTCAAAGAGAAAAAAGAAAAGGAGAAATATAGTAATGAAAAGCAAATTGAAGAATAAGAAAGTATTGGCCGCACTTATTGGAGCAGCGTTACTTTTGGTTTCAATTATAGGTGTGATGACTGTAAATAAGCAGATTGTATTTGCAAAAGATGGAACTGTACTTTCAATGCTTAATCCGATTGAAGCTCTTGCAGAAACGGAAGAGAAATTTGAAGTAAAGATTAAGTATGTATTTTCAGACGAGAAAGTATTTAAGGAAGAAGTTGTAAAGGCAGATAAAGGACAAATCCTTGATAGTGGTGATTTGCCAATGTTACCTGACGATATGAAATTCATTGATGATTTTCTTTATTATGGAGTAAAAGGCGATGGGAAAGATGAGATTATCCGTAAGGTAGAAAAGATTGTAAAAGATGAAGCAACTCAGACTGAAAATGATAAAGATAAAGAAAAGAAGTCTGATGAAGCAAAACAGGATAAAGCCACTCAAACAGAAGAGCCTAAGAAAGATTCATCAACTCAAACTGATATTACTAAAAATGATTTAGATAAGATGGATAAGGAGTCTAAGGACTTAAAAGAAAAGGTAGATAATCTTAGCAAGGAACTTAAGGATAAAGATAAGTTAAGTGATAAGCAAAAAGATAAAATCAAAAATCTTGAAGATGAAATTGAAGCTTTGGAAAAGAAAATCAAAAAGGACAAGGACTCTGTTGATTCATCGAAAGAAAATATTGAGCTTAAAAAATCTATTGAAGAGTTAGAAAAGAAGACTAAGGAACTACAGGAAAAGCTCAATTCTATGAATAAGATAGGGACTAATTCTAATTCAACTATCTCAAATCCAGTACCGAAAAATAACGAATCTTTTAGCAAATTTATTCCAAGCACACCTATAAATACAGGAAAAGGTAGCGATGCTTCTGGTAATGCTTCAACGCCAACATCTAAAATAGAAAATAAGGTAGAAACTAAGTCGGATAAAAAAGAGGAGAGACAGGAAATACGTTATCCGAATAAGCTAACACCTAAACAAACTTCAAGTAATGGAGATACGTCTTCTATGGATGGAACAAGCAAGTCAGCAAATACCAATAAAGGAGTAGCGTCAGCACCGTCAAAAGCAAGAGGAACCGTTACAGAGAATAAGGATAATGCAAACAAAGATTATCCAATTCACCACAACGATGGTAAAGATAATAAGTCTACGGATATGTATTCAGCAGACGCAAGACAGTTTGTAACTTTTACAACTAAAAATGGAAAGACTTTTCATCTAATCATTAATCATGATGAAGATAGCGAGAATGTAATGCTTTTAACAGAAGTTTCAGAAGATGATTTGTTAAATATGGTTGAAAAGAAAGAAACACAAAAGGAGATTGTAAAGGAAGATCAAATAAAAGAAGAGCCTAAACCAGTGAAAAAAGATGAAAGTAGTAATATGGGAACATACTTAATTCTGATTCTTGTAGTAGCTGGAGCATTAGGTGCAGGTTATTACTTTAAGGTTGTTAAAAAGAAAGAGAATGAAGAACTTGAAGCATTAGAAGATGATGACGATGATTTTTTCTCAGAAGCTGATGAAAGTGAAGAAACATCAGAAATAGAGGTTGAAGAAATCGAAGAAGATGAAGAATAAAATGCATCATAAATTATATGATTTTGGGTGCAAGTTAAAGGCGAGGGAGTATTATCTTTCGCCTTATTTTATTTGAAAGATTGGAGATAATATGGATTTAGTTATTGCAGAAAAACCAAGTGTAGCTATATCAATTGCAAAGGTGATAGGAGCTACAAAAAAGAAAGATGGATACTATGAGGGAAGTGGATATAGGGTATCATGGTGCGTAGGTCATCTGATTCAGATGGCAAATCCCGATAGCTATGATGAAAAGTATGCTAAGTGGAATATGGAAGATTTACCGATTGTTCCAAGTGAGTATAAGTATGAGGTTTCAAAATCTACTAAGAAACAATTTAGTGTCTTGAAGAAACTATTGAATGATAAAGAAATAGAGAATGTAATAAATGCTTGTGATGCTGGTCGTGAAGGAGAAAGCATTTTTAGACTTGTCTATAATCAAGCAAATTGTAAAAAGAAGATGAAACGACTTTGGATTTCATCAATGGAAGATAGTGCAATTAAAGATGGTTTCAATAACTTAAAAGATGGAAGTTACTACGATGATTTATTTGAATCCGCCAAGGCAAGAGCGATTGCAGATTGGCTAGTCGGGATGAATATTAGTAGGCTTTATTCTTGCCTGTATAAGCAAAATTATAGTGTGGGAAGAGTACAAACACCTACACTTGCAATGATTGTAAATAGGGATGATGAAATCAGTAATTTCAAGAAAGAAAAATATTATACAGTTGAGCTTTCTTTAGATAAATTTTCACTTTCTACAGACAGAATTGATGACAAGACTACCACAGAGCAGCTTATCAATTTAGTAGGTAATTCCATAGAAATTACTGATGTCTTTCAAAAAGAAAAGATAACAAAACCTGAGTTACCTTTTGACCTTACAACACTTCAAAGAGAATGCAACAAGTATTTTGGATATAGTGCGAAACAGACACTTGATTATGCTCAAAGTCTTTATGAGAAGAAGTTTATAACATATCCAAGAACTGATAGTAGATGCCTGACTGAAGATATGATTACAAGCGTCATTAATAATATCTTAGGCAAGAATGACTTTGATACTGAAAGAATTAAGATAGTGTTTAATTCTAAAAAAGTTACGGATCACCATGCGATTATACCAACAATCAGCTCATTAAAAGAAGATATTTCAACTCTTCCAGAAAGTGAAGCAAAGGTATATAGACTTATAACAAATAAACTTCACGCAAGTGTTGGATACCCTTTAGTAGAAAATACTACAAAAATTGTTGCTGAGTTTGATGGTTTTGAATTTAGTAGTAGTGGCAAAGTGATTATTGATGAGGGATTCACTAAGTATTTAAAAGAATATAAAACTAAGAAAACTGAAGATACATTACTACCAGGTGTAAAGGTAGGCGAAGTATTTGAGATAAGAAATAAAGAAGTAAAAGAGAAATATACATCACCACCTAAGCATTTTACGGAAGATACACTTTTAAAGGCTATGGAAGTAGCGGGTAATGACGCCTTAGAAAAAGGCATTGAGGTAGAAAGAAAAGGACTTGGTACACCGGCAACTCGTGCAGGTATTATTGAAAACTTGATTTTCAAAGGTTTTATCGAAAGAGATAAAAAGAATCTAATTGCAACCAATAAAGGAATTAGTTTGGTGACTATTGTTTCAGATACTCTTAAATCGGCAGAAACTACTGCTGAATGGGAAATGAAACTATCTGATATTGCTAATGGAAAGGCGAATAAGGATGATTTCTTAAAATGTATTGAGAATGAAATAAGAGAAACAGTAGGGATATATCGTAAATAATTTTTGGGGGAATGAGAGCTAATCTTGTTCCCTTATTTTATTGGAGGTGATTAAAATAGATGAGCTAAATGTATTAGAACTGTTTGGTGGTATAGGTGCCATTAGAAAAGCTTTAATAAGGCAAAAAATATCTCATAAGACGGTGGATTATGTAGAGATAGATAAGAATTGTGTTAAAAGTTATAATGCACTTTATGGCGAAGAATTTGAGCCTAAGAGTATAGTAGATTATCATCCGCCAGATGAAAAAATAGATTTACTAATGCATGGTAGTCCATGTCAAGATTTTAGTCGAAGTGGCTTAAAGAAAGGTGGCACAAAAGGTAGCGGTACAAGAAGTAGTCTTCTTTTTGAAACAATACGAATAATAGAAGAAATGAATATAAAGCCCAAGGTTGTGCTTTGGGAAAATGTAAAGGGAGTTCTCGATAGAAATTTGAGAACTTCCTTTTTTCATTACTTAAAAGAAATGGAGAGACTAGGATATGAGAACAAATATGAAATTCTAAATGCTATGGAGTTTGGAATACCACAGAAAAGAGAGCGTATCTTTGTTGTAAGCATCTTGGGGAATAATTCTTTTGATTTTGCCAAGCTCGAAAAAACACAAGCAAGGGATATATCTGAATTTCTTGAGAAAGACGCTTCAAATCTTTATGAAGTAAGGCAAGAGTCAATGCTTCGATATATAAGAGGAAAACCTAAGAATAATAATTTTAGAGGAAGACTTAAAGTGATAGATAAGTTTGCCTACACCATTTCCACCAAGCAAGTGCGTATTCCTAACTCAGGAATTATTGATTTAAGTAATGGTAAATATAGATATTTAACTGAGCGAGAGTGTTTTAGACTTATGGGATTTGATGATGAAAACTTTAATAGGCTAAAAGCTATTTATCCAGGAAGAAAAGGGAAATTATCGTCAATACTATATAAACAAGCTGGAAATAGCATTGTCGTGAATGTGTTAGAAGCAATATTAAGAGAAATTTTGAAGAACTAGGAGGTAAAGATGAGGACGAATGATTTTTACAACATAATTGAGCTTGTAAAAAGAGATGTTTTAGATAGTGAAAGAGAATATCTAAAACTCTTAAAGGTCATTGGAAATAATCAAAGATATGACTTTTTAAGTCAACTTAGTATCTATGATAAAAATCCCAATGCAACTGCTTGTGCAAGCTTTGATATGTGGAGAGAAAGATTTAATCGAACTGTTATGAGAGGGCAAAAAGGGATACCTATTCTAAATGACAGTAATGCTTTCCAAAAGGTAGGATATATCTTCGATATTAGTCAGACGGTATCGATGGATAGAAATGTTAATGAAGTGGAACTATGGTCTTTTGATAGAGAAAAGCATGAAAATGCATTAAAAGATATGATTGAGCTGCAAGGGTATGATTCAAGTGAAAACCTATCAGAGAATCTATATTCTCTTAGCAGAATATACGCAGATGAAAGCATATATGAGCTTGCAAATAATCTGAGGATTGCTGATGAAGATAGAAACTCATTTATAAATTTTATGAGAAATTCTATTAGCTTTGCAATTTCAAATAGATTTAATCTGGATTATCATATTCCAATGGATAACTTACAAGAAAATTTTAAGTACCTAGATAGAATTTCTTTAATGAGTGTTGGTAACTGTATTTCCAATGCTTGTAGCAATATTATTGAAGCTACGATGGTTAGAACAAGAAATTTATCTGTGGGTAGAGACCTGACAAAGAGTATAGGTGCCGATTATAATAAGCTTAATGAAAATAATAAAGAATTAGGAGGTATGGCGAATGCTATTCGATCAAATGACGAAAGAGATGATAATGACGGAAACCGAATTTTCAGAGCTGGAGAATACAGACGAGATAATTTTGATAATCAAGGAGAAGACTTTGAACAAACTGGAGGAAGAGAAGAAATTCATGGAAGAATTTCCGAATCCAATTTACGCAGTGATGAGATTGGACTTTCTAACAGAGAGCAGCGAGGAGAAACACTATCAAATGCTAATAGACCTTTACAAAGAGAAGAGCCTAGTGAAACACTTGATGGAAGTTCAAAAGAGAGCCATAGACTTTATGAGGAAGGAAAAGCCGAATATGATGGAAGCTTGGAAAATAGAGAGCGAAACGAATCCAAAATACAAGGCAATGATTTCAGCCTTGAAAGAGATGACAATCAAGGAAATAGTGGAAGCTTAGAAAATAGCATTGAAAAAACAAACGAGGGAGCAGAAAATGCTTCCTTTTTCTATTCTAAAGAAGATCCATACAATTTAATGACTGATGAAATGCTTGAGCGTGTTCCAAAACTTTATGACCAAGAACACACTGATCTGGCAGATACTCAGGTTCATGCAGCATATATCATTCCATTTAGAAGCAATTGGACATGGTATATGACGGAATATGATAGGGAAACAGGAGATGCATTTGGTCTTGCTTTAGGAATTGAACCAGAGTGGGGATATTTTAACATCCGTGAGCTTGAAGAACTAAATGCTCAAAGACTTATTTTAGAAGATTTCCCAAAGACTTTTAGAGAGCTTAAAGACAGAGAATTAAAAAAGCAGATGGATGAACATGAACTTCAAATGGTATTTAATGGAGAACTTAGTTTTGAAAATGAGGTAATTCCTAAAGAAGCTACCAGTAAAATAACAGATGAATTTGAAGAAGAATTAAGTCCTAATTTTGCTGAAGAAGTTGGCTCTATTATGGAAGAATACGAAGTCCCAAGAGATGTTGCAATTAGCAGACTTGCCACTAGTAAATTAGAAGAAGCTCTTCAAGGAACAAACATTGGGATTGATGATTTTAATTTTGAACAATTAGAACAGATTATGAGTGCTATAAAAGAGTATGACTTTTATGGAAATGAAATTACTGAGATTGCAGATCCTAAACTTCCTGTATGGAAGATGGAACATTTAAAATGGCTTATTGATGATTGGAACAAAGGTCTGGATGGTGTTACATCAGAAAAGATAAAATATCTGAAAGAGTTAGACATTGAACTTGCTAAGTTTAATGTGCTTAAAGGTTATCTAATGAATGATGAAGTAAGCATAAGTCAAATTGAAGAATTTAAGGATAACATTGACTTTGTTACGATGAGTGAGTTTGTTGATAGTCTTAAAGATTACGCATATAACAATCAGAATGAGAAAGTAGCAGTTAAAGTCGGCAATGAATTTATACTTGCAAGTAAACAAGATAGCTTTGCCATCAGCCTTGAAGAGACTGGAAGAAAAGTGAAAGTTGAAAGAATAGAGTATCCACTTCATCGTGGCACTACTTTTAAGGAAAGTACGAAAGTCGATAAGCTCATTGATAGCGGAAAATATAAGGCTCTTGAAATTTCTGAATATGCTTTAGATGAAAAAGAAGCTGAAAATACGCAAATGAAAGAGCCACAAACAAGGCAGGAAACACTTTTTGATTATCTAAACCAAGCGGATAGTAATGTAGATAATATCAATGAAAAGCCCCTTGATTTATCCATCGGAAAAACTGTATATATGGATCACGAAGCATATAGGATTGATTCAGAGATTACTTTTAATAACATTTTACAAAAGAATGATTTAAGACTTGCACCACTTAGAAAAGGTAACTTTATGATGCCGATTGTGAGTTTTGCTGATGATAAGGAGCTTTTAGAAAAAATCTCTTTTGATAGACCAAAACTTATGGTTGGAGATGAAGTTCAATATAAGAATAAGGACTTTACCATTACAAGATTTGATGACACGGGAAAGGGTCTAAAGACAGTAACCATAAAGGATAATGTGGAATATCTTGGCGGAATGATTACAGGTTCAGAAGTTATTGCCTACAGACAAGATAGCGATTTAGATAGACTTTTCGGTTTAGAAGAAACAACAAGAATTAGTGAAAAGACAAAAGCTTCAAACTTTAAAATCACAAAAGAAACACTACCTGAAAAGTTGTCGCCAAGTGAGAGGTTAAACAATAATCTTGAAGCAATCTCTATGCTTAACAGAGTGGAGAGCGGAGAACTAGAGCTTGATATTACAGCTCAGGAAGTTTTAGCAAAATATGTAGGTTGGGGTGGACTATCTGATGTCTTTGATGAAAGTAAAGACGGTCAATGGAAAGAAGCAAGAGCTTTCTTAAAAGAAAACTTAACATTACCAGAATATGAGACTGCTAAGGAATCTACATTAACAGCTTTTTATACGCCTAAAATTATAATTGATGGAGTATATAAGACACTTTCAGAAATGGGATTTAAGAATGGAAATATTTTAGAACCATCGATGGGCGTAGGTAATTTTATCGGTAATCTTCCAGATGAAATGAGCAAGTCAAAGTTTTATGGCATTGAGCTTGATTCTGTTAGTGGTAGAATTGCAAAACTTCTTTATCCTGAAAGTGATGTGCAAGTTAAAGGCTTTGAAGAGACAAGTTTTTCAAATAACTTCTTTGATGTAGCAATTGGTAATGTTCCGTTTGGCGAATTTAAGGTTAATGATAGGGAATACAATCGTAATAACTTTCTAATTCATGACTATTTCTTTGCTAAATCTATTGATAAGGTGAGAAATGGTGGTGTTATAGCATTTGTCACATCATCTGGAACTATGGATAAGAAAGACGAAAGTATCCGTAAATATATAAATGCAAGAGCAGAATTTTTAGGTGCAATAAGACTTCCTAACGATACCTTTAAGGGTGTTGCCGGTACAGAAGTAACTTCAGATATTATATTCCTGAAGAAAAGAGATAGTGTACTTGAGCGTGATGATGACTGGGTTCATTTAGCGGAAGATGAAAATGGTCTTGTATATAATAAATATTTTGTAGACCATCCAGAACAAGTTCTTGGAAACATGAGAGAAGTAAGTGGAAGATTTGGAAAAACTCTTACTTGTGAGCCAATAGCATTTTTACCTCATGAAATAAATACGTCTTCTTTAAAAGATCGTATTGAAGCTGCAGGTGAAAGAATATCAAAAGATGCGAAGTATGAAGAGATAGAGTTATTAGATGATGAAGTAACAGCAATCCCAGCAACAGATGATGTAAAAAACTTTTCCTACGCAATCATAGATGAGGAGGTATATTACAGGGAAAATTCACTTTTTGTTAAGAAAGAAGTATCGGACAAAAACAAGGAAAAGATTAAGGATTATCTCGAATTAAATGACGCACTAAAGGATGTAATATACAAGCAAAAAGAAGATTTTAGTGAAGCTGAAATTAAAGAGTCTCAGGATAAATTAAACGCTGTTTATGATAACTTTTCTAAGAAACATGGTTTTGTTAATAATTTAAGTAACACCAGAGCTTTAAGAGAGGATAGTAACTTCCCACTGGTATCTTCTATCGAGATACTTGATGAAGAAGAAAACTTCAAGGCAAAAGGCGATATTTTTTCTAAACGAACTATCACAAAAGCGAAAGTTATTGACCATGTGGATTCTTCACTTGAAGCATTGGTACTATCTATTTCACAAAAAGGTTATGTAGATTTTGATTACATGACAAATCTAACGGATAAGGATAGAAACACTCTTATAGAAGAACTTAGAGGAGAAATCTTTTTAAACATTAGGGAAGAGAATGTTAGTTTTAATCAGAAGCTTTCTTTTGACTTGGGAGATGGGGATTTACCATTTGCTTGTAGCGATGAAACTAACTCCTTTAAGTATACCTATGTAACGAAAGATGAATACTTAAGTGGAAATATTAGAGAAAAAATAGGTGTTGTAGATAGCTATATCAATAGGTTGCGACAAGCAGAACGAATACTTTCAGAAGAAAGTGAAAACGAAAGGGAAACACTTGTAAACGAACTAAGCAGACTGGAATATCAAAAAGCAGAACTTCAAAGAGTAATGCCAAAAGAACTTGAAGCCAGTGAAATCAATGTAAGGCTTGGTGCAACATGGATTCCACCTAAAGATATTGAAAGATTCATATTTGAAACATTAAAAACTCCAGGATATGCAAGATGGGATATTAAAGTCAAATTTTCACATTTAACCAGTGAATGGAATGTTGAGGGTAAGAGCAAAGACAGGGGAAATGACCTAGCAGAAATGACTTATGGCACAAACAGAGTAAGTGCCTATAAGCTTATTGAAGATGCTTTAAACCTAAAAGAAACAAAGGTGTTTGACCAAATTATTAATCTAGATGGTTCAAAGACTTCGGTACTAAATAAAAAAGAAACTATGCTTGCAGGACAGAAACAAGAGCTTATAAAAGAAGAGTTTAAGAATTGGATATTTAACGATCAGGATAGAAGAAATAGACTTGTAAAAGCCTATAATGAAAAATTTAATTCTATTCGTAATCGAGAATATGACGGATCTAATTTAAGTTTTGATGGAATGAGTACAGATATTTCGCTTCGCCCACATCAAAAGAACGCAATTGCAAGAATACTTTATGGTGGTAATAGCTTGCTTGCCCATGTAGTAGGAGCCGGCAAGACTTTTGAAATGGTGGCAAGCTCAATGGAAGCAAAGAAACTTGGAATGTGTACTAAGTCATTATTTGTTGTGCCAAATCATCTTACAGGGCAAATTGGTCGTGAATTTATGCAACTATACCCATCAGCTAATATTATGGTGGCTGATAAAAAAGACTTTGAGCCAAAGAATCGAAAGAGATTTATAGGGAAAATTGCAACAGGTGAATATGATGCAGTTATTATTGGGCATAGTCAGTTTGAAAAAATTCCAATGTCTAAGGAATATCAACAAAAGCACATTCAAGACCAGATTGATGAGATTATCAATTATGTAGAAGAGTATAAGCATGACAGAAATCAAAATTTTACAGTAAAAGAGCTTCAAAAGACCAGAAAAAAACTAGAAACAAGACTTGAAAAGTTAAATGATGATTTCAAAAAGGATGATGTTATTACTTTTGAAGAGCTTGGCGTAGATAAGCTGATTGTTGATGAAGCTCATAATTATAAGAACCTATATCTTTATACAAAAATGAGAAATGTTGCAGGTATTGGGCAATCTGAAGCTTTTAAATCATCGGATATGTTTATGAAATGTCGATACATGGATGAAATGACTGGTGGCAAAGGAATTGTATTTGCTACAGGTACTCCAGTATCGAATTCAATGACAGAGCTTTATACTATGCAAAGATATTTACAGTACGACACTTTAAAAAAGAATGGATTAGAGCATTTTGATTCATGGGCATCAACCTTTGGAGAAACACAATCTGCTTTCGAGTTATCTCCAGAGGGAACAGGCTACAGAGTGAAGACTCGTTTCTCTAAGTTTTATAACCTACCTGAGCTTATGAGTATGTTTAAGGAAGTAGCGGATATTCAAACTGCAGATATGCTCAATCTTCCTGTTCCAGAAGCTCATTTTAAGGTCATTAAGACTGAGCCAAGTGAAGAACAAAAAGAAATACTAAAGAGCTTGTCTGAAAGGGCTGATAAGGTGCGTAATAAGTCCGTAGAGCCTGAAGAAGATAATATGCTTAAGATTACTAATGATGGTAAGAAACTTGCCTTAGATCAGCGTTTAATCAATCCTTTACTTCCAGATGATGAAAACTCAAAGGTTAATGTATGTGTTAAAAATGTATTTTCTATTTGGGATAAGACAAAAGAAGAAAAATCAACACAACTTCTATTTTCAGATATGTCTACACCTAAAGGTGATGGCAGCTTTAATATCTATGATGATATTAGGGATAAACTTGTAGATTTAGGAATACGAAAGGAAGAAATTGCCTTTATACATGAAGCCAATACTGATAAGCAAAAAGATGAACTCTTTGCAAAGGTAAGAAATGGAGAAATTCGTATTTTAATGGGTTCTACTCAGAAAATGGGTGCTGGTACAAATGTGCAAAATAAACTAATTGCAATGCACGATTTAGATGTACCATGGAGACCTGCTGACCTTGAGCAGAGAAGTGGTAGAATTGTTCGCCAAGGCAATGAAAATAAGGAAGTTAGTATCTATCGTTATGTTACAGAGAATACATTTGACAGCTACTTGTGGCAGACAATAGAGAATAAGCAGAAATTTATTTCACAGATTATGACTTCAAAGACACCTGTTCGTGTTGCAGAAGATGTAGATGAAAGTAGTTTGAACTATGCTGAGATTAAAGCACTTGCTACTGGTGATCCAAAGATAAAAGAAAAGATGGATTTAGATAATGAAGTTACAAAACTTAAAATGTTGGAAGCAAACTATAAGTCCAACCGTTACAGATTAGAGGACAAGGTGGTGAAAACCTACCCGGAAGAAATTGCAAGAACAGAAAAGCTAATTGAAGCAGTGAAAAGAGATATAGAAAATGTTGAACCACAAGGAAGTGGTGAAAATAAATTCACTTCTATCACGATTAATGGCGAGATAATTCGAGATAAAAAGATAGCTGGAGAAAAGCTTTTAGAAGCGATTAAAACTGTAAAACTTAATGAAAGTAAGGTTATCGGACAGTATCGAAATATGGATTTAGAGGTAAGCTATAACTTCTTCACCAATGAGCATAATTTCACTTTAAAAGGTGCTACAAACCATTCAGGAGAGCTTGGTACAAGTTCAGATGGTAATATTACAAGATTAGACAATGCTATTGATAAAATACCTGAAAGGTTAAATCGTCTTGAAGAAAAACTCGTTAGCACAAAGGAACAACTGGAAAATGCAAAAGAAGAAGTAATAAAGCCTTTTGAAAAAGCAGATGAACTAAAGACAAAAGTATTAAGGCTTACAGAATTAAACAAGCTACTTGATATGGGAGAAGTAGAAGAAAAAGAAAATCCTAATCCATTACTTGAAGATGTAAAGAGGGCTATTGTAGATTTTTGCAAAAGGGAATATGAAGATGATAGTTATACCTATGAGAATTTTAATAATCTATTTCCTGACCTTGCTCATATTGGAATTGCATATACTACTACACCAGATGAAAAGCATGAAATCCAATATGAAATTAGCTTAGAAGATTTTACAGCTACTCAATATATCAATGGAGAATCAATCACAAAGATTGATTATCTCAAAGACCTTGGAAGTGAAGAAAAGGCATTGGAATTTCTAAAACAAGAAATGGAATATGGAGACTTTGGAGAGTTTGTATCTATTGATGATAATGACCTTAAAAAAGCATTAGGTCTTGAAAGAGATGACGATGGTAATATCTATGATCCGCTTGCAGAAGATTTGGACAATGATGGTGTGCCAGATAGATACGATAATGACTTTAGAGATAGTGACTATTTTGAAACTACTTATGATGTAGAGGATAATCTTAATGCAAGGGCAGAAAGCAAAGAAAAACCATCTATTTTAGGGCAAATTAAGTCATATCAGTCACAAGAAAAACAAGCAGAAACACGAGAAAATAAATCAAAAGAACACGATGAACGTTAAGGGGCTTATTACAAGCTCCTTTTCATTTTTAGTAGAAAAATGGAGGTATATTATGAACTACAAAGAAATGAGAAATACACTAGAACAAATGGCAAACGAAAAACACGAAGATTTTGCAAAGGCACTAATTAGTTTTGAAAAAGGTATCAATGATAAAAATGCCTTGGATAGGTTGTACCAGGAGTATATGGATAATGACAGTATGAGCTTACTTAATGATGAGTTTGATTATTTGATTGATGAACTTAGAGAAAATGGACAGATTAAAGAAAGTGCAGCAATTGAAAAAGAAGATAATAATCTGGTGAACATTGTTGGGAATGTCGTAGGTGAGATTGAAACAATTGAAAGAGAAAACAAAAATGGAGAAGCCTTTAAAGTAGTTAATTTCTCGGTTGTGTCAAAAGATGATGAGGGAAATAAGACTTATATAAATTGTTCGGCTTATGGAGATAAGGGAGATATACCAAAGAATTTTAAGCAAGGTGACTTTGTAAAGATTTTTGGTCAGGTAAGAACATCCATTGACGATAACGGAAAGGAACATACTAATGTTAGAATACTATCGTCTAAGCTTTTAAAAGCAAAGGAACAGATGAAGAAGCAAGAAGAAAAGAAAGAATCGGTACTTGGAGCAATAAAGAAATATAAGGCTGAAGAAAAAGCAAAACCTGTAGAAAAGAAAGAATCTCTAAAGGAAACTGAGAGATAAGATATGTCGGTGTAGTCTTCGGGCTGCACCGATTATTTTTTTTTGCAAAACTAGTTCGAGAAAAGGGAATAAAAGTGTACTATAAGTACTAGTTTTGTGGTATAATAGAAGCGATATGATTTTAACAAGAAAATGACTGGAGGTTAGTCATGTCAAAATTCAGCTATAAAAAATTGTTTAAAAAATTGATAGATAAAGATATGAAAAATACTGAACTTATGAAAAAAGCAAAAGTGAGTAAAAGTACATTCTATAAAATTAAAAATGGTGATAATGTCACAACTGACGTGTTACTAAGAATCTGTAATGTATTGGAATGTGATATTTCAGAGATTGTAGAATGTGTTAATGATTCTTCGGAGGAAATATAAAATGAATTTAATTAGCTTGTTTTCAGGAGCGGGAGGATTAGACTTAGGCTTTGAAAAAGCAGGGTTTAATGTTGTAGCTGCTAATGAATACGATAAAACAATTTGGGAAACATATGAAAAAAATCATGATACAAAACTTATTAAGGGAGATATTTGTGGTATTCCTTCAGAGATGTTTCCTGAATGTGATGGTATTATCGGAGGTCCGCCATGCCAGTCTTGGAGTGAGGCAGGGTCATTAAAAGGGATTGATGATCCTAGAGGACAATTATTTTATCAGTACATACGCATTTTGAAAGATAAAAAGCCGAAGTTCTTCTTAGCAGAAAATGTTAAGGGCATGATGGCGAAAAGGCATAATAGTGCTGTTGAAAATATTGTTTCTCAATTTGAGGAAGCTGGTTACGATGTTTTCATTCATTTGTTAAATGCTAGTGATTATGGTGTTCCTCAAGATAGAAAAAGAGTTTTCTATGTTGGATTTAGAAAGGATTTAAACATCAAATTTGAACCACCTAAACCATACGAGTCAAAGTTGACTTTTAAAGATGCGATATTTGATTTAAAAGATTCGGCAATTCCAGCATTAGAAAAAAATAAGACAAATGGTGATAACTGTAAAGTTTTGAATCATGAATACTTTATTGGTGCCTATTCGCCAATATTTATGAGTAGAAATAGAGTTAGACAATGGGATGAACAGGCATTTACGGTCCAGGCATCTGGTAGACAGTGTCAACTACATCCGCAAGCACCAGTTATGCCTAAAGTAGAAAAAAATAAAAATATATTTGAACCTGGTAAGGAAGCACTATATAGAAGATTAACCGTGAGAGAGTGTGCAAGAATACAAGGATTCCCAGATAATTTTAAATTCTATTATACGAATTTGAACGATGCATATAAAATGATTGGTAATGCTGTTCCTGTGAACTTAGCGTATGTTATGGCTGAGTCAATTTTAGAAGCTTTGCGTAATTCTAGTTCAAATTTGAGTCTCTTAAAAACAGGCACAGATAATTAGGCGGAGGTAATCTATGAGTGAAAAAAGTAATAATCAAGGAAGGGCATATGAGTTTTCTTATTTAACTACATTGTTTGAAGAAATATCAAAAGTTCGTCCGGCAAAGATAGAAAAAAACAGTAGTTTTTATGCTGCAGAACGTGCATGGAATACTTTAACCGATTCTGAAAAAGCTATATACAAGATTAGTGCATTAGCTGGAGTAAATACTATATTTGAACTTGAACCGTTGATTTTAGATGATGGATTAGATGAGTTGGAATTGAAAATTCAATCAGATGATAAAGGTAAAGAAGGCGATGTAAGAGATGTACTGATTATTAGACGAGGTATTGAGTGGGAAATTGGTCTTAGCGTAAAACACAACCATTTTGCTGTAAAACATAGTAGATTATCTAAAAATTTAGATTTTGGAAAAAAGTGGTATGGAATAGATTGTTCTGAACAATATTGGAAAGATATTAAACCAATATTTGAATATCTTGATTCTGAAAAACAAAAGGGTTCTAAGTGGAGTGAATTACCTAACAAAGAAGACGATGTATATGTTCCTTTATTAAATGCATTTAAAGGGGAACTGGAGAGACAAAATTGCTTGTTTAGTAAAGATATTCCTAGATTGATGGTTGAGTATTTGCTCGGAGAATTTGATTTTTATAAAGTAATTGGGATTGATAATAAAAAGATAACTCAAATTCAAAGCTACAATTTGAGAGGAACGTTGAATAGACAGGGTAAAAAGCGTAAAAGAAGTGTTGAATTGCCAATATCAACACTTCCAACAAGGATTGTTAGCTTGGAATATAAACCAGACAGTAAGAATACATTGGAACTATACCTTGATGGCGGTTGGCAATTTAGTTTCAGAATTCATAATGCTTCGACTAAGGTTGAATCAAGTTTGAAGTTTGATATACAAATTATAGGTATGCCTACAACAATTATATCGATAGATTGTAGATGGAAATAGGAATGCTAGGAGGGTCTGATAGTTTTATCAGATGTAATATTATGGAAAATAGTGGATTTAAAATAAAATTTGATAAGAATACAATTGATCATCTAGGTATTAAGTTGTATAGCAAATTTCCCCCAGTAATTGCTGAACTTATTTCTAACTCATATGATGCAGATGCTGAAAATGTTGTAATAGAAATAGATTACAATAATAAAATTGTTACAGTTACAGATGATGGAATTGGAATGAATCACGAGGAATTGAATGAAAATTTCTTGAAAATTGGTAGAAATAGAAGAAAAGCCGAGGGAACTGGATTATCTAAAATTAAAGGCAGAAAAGTAACCGGTAAAAAGGGACTTGGGAAATTAGCAGTATTTGGAATAGCAAACACAATTGAAGTTCATTCGATAAAAGAAGGAATAAAAAACGCCTTTAGTATGAACTACGATGAACTTAAGGCTGAAATCAAGGATGAATATAAGCCAAAGGCATTATATGAAAATGAAAAAACAGATGAGCTACATCAAACACAAGTAATTATTAAAGAGATAACTCAAAAAAATATTATGGATATAGACACTCTGGCATATAATTTATCAAAAAGATTTTCGTTCTATGATTCTGATTTTAAAGTGGAGTTAGTTGATTTAACATCGGATAGACGCATTGAAATAACTAAATCCATATATTTTGAGAAATTAGATAAAGAATTTGACTGGAATTTCCCAGATGATTTTGAAAGCGAGTTAAGTCAAACAGAATGGTTTGAATGGTTGAAATCTCATAATGTTTCAGGTAAAATTTTTACAAAAAAAACACCATTGAACAAATCGGAAGCAGGTTTTTACATTTATGTAAGAAATAAACTTGCTGCTGAGAATGATTTTTTTGATGACAGAGCGAATGATACGTTTAATGGATATGTTACTGGATATTTTAATATAGATTTTATTGATGATTCAAATGAAGCTGATTTTATATCCACAGATAGAAAAAACATTTTATGGGAAGCGGATGAAGATACAGCTAAATTAAAACAATATCTTAATAAATTAGTATCTAAAGTTTCAAATTCTTGGAGAAAAAAGAGAAAAGATAAGAAAGAAGAACAGTTGCAACTTCCTGAAGATTTTTTTGAAGGAATGTCAAAACTCGAAATATCTAGTATAAATAAAGTTAAAGATACTTTAATTGCTAACTCGATAGAAACTGATAATATTGACTCGTTGAAACGAATCTTAGATAGCATGAAAACATTATATAAATTTGAAAGTTTTCAAAATTATATTGCCGAGTTAGATGATGAAGATTTAACGGTTGATAAAGTGGAAAAAATTACTACAGATTGGGAATATATAGAATCTAAAGAGTTGGCTAAAATATCAATCGGACGTATTAAGGCAATTGAACAGTTCGAAAAGTATGTAAGAAATGATGCAAGTGAAACAAAAGTTATTCAACCTTTCTTAGAAAAATTTCCATGGATATTGGATCCAAGGATTACAACATTTGAACGAGAAGTTACCTTCAAGAAGATATTAAAAGAAAATTTTCCAGATACAGAACTTGAAGAAAAAAATAGAAGACTAGATTTTCTTTGCAATTTAGTAAATGGCGAATTGATAATAATTGAATTAAAGAGACCAAGAATAAAAATTTCGTTAAAAGAAATTAGACAAGCAAGGGAATACGAAAGATTTTTGCTGAAAAATCATAAAGAGAGTATTGCAAACGGTGTTAAAACATTTTTGATTTCAGATAGTTTTGTGATGGACGATGAGACGACAGATTTTTATTCGTCTTTGGAAGATACAGGCAAACTCTATATTAAATCGTATTCAGATTTACTGCAGCAGGCAAAGCAATATAATAAAGATTATATAACTAGGTATAAAGAGATTGAGAGCATTTATAAACCAGATAAAGAAGTATAGTGATAAAACAACTTGAAAGGAGGTGTGGTTATGCTCAATATAGTAGATGTGTTTTCGGGAGCAGGTGGATTAACCGAAGGCTTTAGGTATAAAGACTATTATAATTTTATTTGTCATATAGAAATGGACAAAGATGCTTGCTCTTCTTTAGAATTAAGAAACATATATTACTATTTAAAAAAAGAAAATAACCTATCTCCATATTTTGAATATATTCAAGGAAAAATCTCGAGAGATGATTTGTACTCGATTATACCAAGAAATCTAACTAAAGATATATTGAATAAGGAAATAAGTAAAGATACTATACCTTCGATTTTTGAATTTATTGACCAAAGATTAGGCAATAATGAGTTAGATGGTATTATTGGTGGACCACCGTGTCAGGCATACTCTACAATCGGTAGAGCCAATAACAAGTCGAAAAAATCTACAGATAAAAGAATTTATCTGTATAAACATTATTTAGATTTTCTGGATAAATATAAACCAAAGTTCTTTGTTTTTGAAAATGTTAAAGGGTTGCTTTCTTTTAAAGATTTATCAGGAGAGTTACTCTTGCCAAAAATAATTTGCGAATTTGATAAGTGCGGATATGAGGTAGATTATCAAATAGTAGATGCAAGTAATTATGGTGTAGTACAAAAAAGAGAACGTTTAATACTTGTCGGACATCGAAAAGATTTAGTGTTCGATAACTCATTTTTTGACAGTTTGGCTGAATATGTTGAGGCTGCTCCAACTATAAAAGAATTGTTTGAGGACTTGCCAAGTATAAAGTCTGGAGGAAGTTCTCATAAGTATCGTTGTGATGTTTCGAGTCAGTTCGTTGAAAAATATATTCGTAAAAAAGATGATATTTTAACACAACATGCTGCAAGACCTCATAATGAAAATGATTTGAAGATATATAAATTGGTACTAAGAGCTAAGAAAAAAGGTAAGAATTTAAGGTATATCGATATACCTGAAGAACTACAAACGCATTCTAATACAACATCTTTTTTAGATAGATATAAAGCTTTGGATTATGGCTCTGTTAGTCATACAGTTGTTGCTCATATAGCGAAAGATGGACATTACTATATTCATCCAGATTTAAGACAGAATCGTTCAATTACAGTAAGAGAAGCAGCTAGAATACAAGGATTTCCAGATGATTTTTATTTTGAACATTCACGAACAGCTGCATTTAAACAGATAGGCAATGCTGTTCCACCAATTTTATCTAAAAAAATTGCAATGGCCGTTATAGATTTTTTGAGAGGAGAAAAAGGAGAATGAATTACCTTTCAATCTCCTTACCCATATATTTTTCATAATTTTTTCTGATTTGATATAGTTCTTTCATATCGGATTTTGAAGAAGAATACTCTTGCATCAGGGTATTCTTTTTTTCATGCAATGAATCAAGCTCTTTCAAAATATCCTTGGAGTTTGGAAGTTTTGAGTAAGATTTTTTTAGGTCTGAAAGGGCATTTTCATAGAGCGTTATTTCTGATTTATGTTCTTCAGAAAAAGCCTTATCAGATGGATCTTTCTTATATTCTAAATAGATTTGACGATACAATTTTACGGTATGAACTTGTTCCATAATATTTGATAGAGTTGAAATTTTGTTATCAACAACTTTGATTTGATCCTGTAAATCTTGTCTTTTTAATGCACTCTCTTTAATGTATTCATCCAGCTGGGAGATAGACTTAAATCTTTTTTCACGCATCAAAAGTACAGTATCGGCTGCAGTTTTCAAATTATGTTTTGTAGCCCAATACTCATAGCCTTTACTTGATTTTATCTTTTCATTATTCTCAATATCAATTATATTTCCGATACGTTTTTTAACAGCATAGGTTCTTTGATTAGCATTATCTAAGATACGCTCTTTTAATCTATCCTCAGTATAATCTTCTCCAATAGTCTTAGCTCTTGTAAATCTTTCTTTGTCCTTGTGCTTAAATGCAATATGTTTTCCATATTTGATTTCATAATTAAGGGTAGCCATTCTCTTTATAAAATCAGCCCAATCTTTGGATTGTTTAATAGCTCTATCTATATCAAATTGAAGTCTACTTTTCCAAGAAGTACCTTTCTTAAGTTGGTCATTTTCATACCATGACTTACCATTAGTTTTATATTTCTTCCTATAAGTTTCGTAGAACTCATCAATAACAGATAGGTTGTTTTCTTTGCATAGTTTATCACTTTGATACCTAATTTGATGATAGCTTCTCTTGTTGGATTGATAGCACTTGCCTGTAACCATATTTACATTATTGAATATGATGTGATTGTGGATATGCCCTTTATCTATGTGAGTAGATAGTACAAATTCATATTCGTCCTTTAATATCTTTTTACACAGTTCAAGACCGATTTGATGTGCCATTTCGGGCGTTGCTTCACCAGGCATAAATGACTGAATAAGGTGTCTTGCAAGTACTGTTCCATTAACTTTATTATCTTCTCTAGTCTTCATAAAAGCAGCATGGGCAGTAGAAGCAAAGCACTTATTTGTGCTTACCAATATTTTTTCGTCTGTCTTTTCTTCATTTGTTATATAGGCAATAGCGAGGTTAAGTGTTGATTTTATTGGATGTATTTTTGTGATTGCCATTTAAACCTCATCTCCTTTGTTAGTAGTTTTATTAAGTAGTAGGGAATGTATTTGCCATATTTCTTTTGATAGATGTTCAATGTGGGATTGTATATATTTGATGTCATCGCTATAGATAACACCAGTAGAATTAACTCGTTTAGCAATTTGGTTGACGCTACTTGCATATCTAAAAAGTAATCCTTGTATATCTCTAAATGGTTCTAAATCGACAACATAAATATCTGATTCAGATACTACTTTTCTTAGAAAATGGTTCATGGTCTTACACTTTGACATCTTCATTTTCTTTTCAAAGAGTGCTTTTTCTTCTTCTGTTAAGTTTATTTTCAGCTGAACATTTCTAATTCTATTTGCCATGTCTGTTACTTCCTTTCAAAAAATGGGGTCTTAGGGTACTCCCTAACAAGCTAAAATTGATAAAAAAAGAAGCAACTCCACGAGGGGCTGCTTCATCGATTTTTCGTAAGTGGGTACACACTTACTGTGCTTGCTACATAAGAATGATTTGTAAAACAAGCGTTAAGCGAGATATGAGTTTGTGTCTTAATTATACCAAGTATAGAAGTTAATGTCAGCGTATTTAAGAAACTATTTCTAAAAAAATTGAAATAGTTATTGAGTTCATCCTTGTGGTGATGTTATAATTATTTTGAAAAAATTTGAAATAGATTATGGAAAGGCTAAGCTAATGGATTATTATGATAAGTTTAAAGCTCTATCCGATCCGATAAGACTGGATATATTAAATGAATTGAATAATGGAGAGTTATCTGCAGGGGATATTGCAGAAAAATTTGCTCTACCAAATTCAAAAATTTCGTATCATTTAGCGATACTAAAAAAAGTAGATATGGTTACAGAAAGAAAATATAAGAATTTTATTTTTTATAGCCTAAATCGAAATGGTATTCAGGAAGCTTCAACTTGGTTTGATAGATTTCAAAAATAAAATTCGCATAAATAAGCTTTCTAAAATTAGCAATTACAAGGAGATGAAGATTTAACTGTTAATTAGGAGGATGATGTGCATGGGATGGGTTACGCACGATTTAATAAAAGGGATTCATAATTTTTTGTGCGGAAAATTTTCCTTATTGCATTTATCCTTTACCTAATTCTAAACTTAATAAATTAAATAGTAGAACTGTTTTTGTTCATTTGCGAGGACTCGGTGTGACATCATGCCGTAGTCCTCCTTTTTTGTCTTCAAACAAGATTTTGAAACGAAAAGGAGGACGAAGAATGAATAAAGAATATTTCTTGTTTGTAAACGGAAAGAAGATCAAAGTTAGCGAGGAGATTTATAAAGTCTATTGGCAAGAGAAAAATCATGAGAATTACTTGAAGCAGATAGATCGAAAAAATCAACTGCTTTTATTTTCTTCTTTTGACCATGATGGGCATTTTGAAGATAGTATCGTTGATGAGGGATTTGATGTAGATAAGATTGTTCAGACACAAATGATGATAGAGGCAGTGCGAGATGCACTATCAAAATTAAATGATGAAGAAAGAGAAATAATTGATAGACTTTATTTTAATGATGAAACTATTCGTTCGGTAGCTGAAACGAAAAAAATATCTCATCCAGCTCTCATAAAGAGAAGAAATAAGATATTGGACAAGTTAAGAGAATTGCTGAAAGACTTTAGGTAGTAATGAGAAGAAGCGGGCAAAGAAAATTTTGTCTGCTTCTTTTTAGATATTGAAATGTTTTAACTGTTATGCTATAATAATAACAGTTAAAACACAAATAACAGTAGGGGGTTGAGGATGAATATACAGATAAATAATTCCAGTGATGATCCAATATATCTGCAAATAAAAAATCAAATTAAAGCACAAATCATTTCTGGAGATTTGAAAGTGGGAGAACAACTACCTTCGATAAGATTCTTAGCGAAAGAATTAAGAGTAAGCATGTTAACTGCAAAAAGAGCTTTTGATGAATTAGAGTTAGACGGGTTTATAAATTCGGTACAAGGAAAAGGTAATTTTGTTGCAGCACAAAATAAAGAACTAATTCGAGAAGAATACTTAAAGAAAATTGAATCGAAGCTTCAAGAAGTAGTTGAACTTTCAGAAATTGCAGATGTATCCAGTGATGAATTGATAGAAATGTTAAAGAGTTATGTGGAGGGTGAATATGAGTAAATATGCTATTGAAATTAAAGATTTAGTAAAAACATTTGACAGTTTTAAACTAGGACCGGTAAATCTTACTATTCCGAAAGGAACAATAGTTGGATATATCGGACAGAATGGAGCTGGTAAAAGTACAACTATAAAATTGTTACTTGGGCTTTTAAGAAAAGACTCTGGCGATATAAGACTTTTAGATGAGGAAAATCCTAATAGTGTTGAACTGAAAGATAAACTTGGAGTGGTATTTGATGATTTGTTAGTGCCGGAAGAAATGACATTAATCGATGTTGAAAAGTTTTGTTATAGAGTTTATTCAAAATGGGATAAAAAGCAGTTTTATGGATTCGTTGAAAAATTCAATTTACCACATAAAAAGATGATTAAAAATTATTCTCGTGGTATGAAAATGAAACTTTCAATGGCTGTTGCTTTATCTCACAATGCTGAACTTTTGATTTTAGATGAAGCAACAAGTGGGCTTGATCCAATTGTAAGAGAGGAAATCTTGGATTTGTTATTAGATTTTATGCAAGATGAAAATCATACAATTCTTATTTCTTCCCATATTTTATCTGACTTAGAAAAAGTGGCAGATTACATTGCTTTTATTCACAATGGAAAAATCTTATTTATGGAAACAAAAGATGAGTTAAAAGAAAACTACGGTATATGTACTTTATCCAATGAAGAAGTAAATAACTTTGATGAAGAAGCCATTGTAGGAAGAAGAATACATTCTTTTGGGCAAGAGTTACTTGTTAAAAAGAGTCTTGTACCTGATGGTATCAAGTTACAAAAACCGTCAATTGAGGATATTATGATTTACTTTGTGAAAGGAGTGAGACAATAATGATAGCATTAATTTTGAAAGATATAGCTACTTTAAAAAAGACATTATTATTAACGGTTACTATCAGTATTGCACTGGCTGTATATGGAATTTATGAAAATGAATTGTTTATGGTTCCGTTAATATGTGCAATGATTCCGCTCATACTTACTGCAATCGCCTTTGGTTATGATACAAAATCAAATTTCGAACAGTTTGCATTTTCGATGCCAATAAAAAAGAGCAGTTATGTGTTGAGCAAGCTTTTCTTTGCATTTGCCTTTGGTTTGGTCGGTTCAATCTGCATTTTTGTACTGTTGATGACAAAAAATCAAATGTCATTGGATAATATAGTGTTTATTGCTTTAATTACATTAGCTGCTAGTATACTTATGTCTGCCATTCAATTACCATTTATTCTTAAATATGGTGCTGAAAAGGGTAGACTCATTATGGTAATCACTTATTTCTTAATATTTGCTTTATCAACACTGTTAAAAGAAAAGTCGGATTTTCTTGCAGAACTAATGGAGATTTTTAGTAAGAATTCTATATCAATGATTTGCTTAGGAATTTTAGTTGTAAGCATATTAATCATAGGGGTTGCAGTAAAATTGTCCGTTATGATTATGGAGAAAAAAGAATACTAGTTATAAATTATTTAATTTGTAGTTAGGTGGTAGAGATGGAAAAACAATTTTTTTATATAGCTGCTATTATATTTTTAGTATTAGGTTTAGCGGACTTAAGTAAAAGTTTTATGCTTAAAAATAGCATAAAAATCTAGTTATCCGCATAAAAACTGGACTTATCACACTTTA
>ERZ773006.51-NODE-51-length-68704-cov-85.6557_pt1 | contig 68704 bp, 64 predicted proteins | sample MGYA00580843_ERZ773006 | MGnify/ENA primary metagenome ERZ773006 (study PRJEB29015, sample SAMEA2738011) | human oral metagenome | biome: human oral; feature: human-associated habitat; material: dental | place: China | collected 2052 ...
TTCCCCACCTTATCTCTCGTATGGTATAATGGGACAAAGACATTTTCCTTTTAGTATTTGAAAATTCTATATTTCCAAGTGGCGTTGATGGAAAGGAATTTATTTTTTTAAAAAAAGAAGATATTGCTGAGGTTTATTTTGAGGGATATGTTGATGCATTAGAGGAAGAAGCACAAAGAATCTTTTCTGAACAAGAAAATGAAATTGAGTATCCTAAGTTTAGAGTTGATAAAACATTCGAGGAGAATAGTTAATTAAATGAAGCAACAATTAAAAGAATTAGTTGAATTTGGGTCAAAGGACAAGGATCTTGAGCAAACGATTTTTTATAGTCCCAAGGAAAACACCTTGTTTATTGGTCCTAGCGTACCATTTCCTGTTATGTTCGTCCCCAGTGCCGGGATATCATACGGAGTATATTTACTTGCGGAACGATTTACATTTCATGGTTATTTTCCGCTTGCTTTGTCGTTTCTAATTGTTTTTGTTATTGCTAAAATACAATTTAAACGTAGGAAGGAAACGGCAGTTGTTGATGTAGTTCCATATGAAATCCCTCCCCATTACTTTACTACTCAAAAAAAGAATGGTAGAAAAACTTATTTGATTATATTATCTTTTGGTGTTATTACTTTGATTTTGTCATTCTTATTTTTATCTTTTGGAGGATTTTTGGTATTATTTTTGGCATTTACAATGTGGTATTTCTTTATCTTACTGATATTATCTGGTCAATTTAAAAAATCAAAATATTTAAAGATATTAGAAAGAAGTTGGAAGGAAAATGGCGAATAATCAGAGAGTCTACTATTTTTACACACATCCAGTAGTTGTTACATTATTTTTTCTATTAGTAGCGCTTGTAATTTTTTTTATGGATTCATTTAATTCGCATGATTATTTAATTAATTGTCTTATGCTTATGGTAACACTTATTTTTAACTTAACAGTAGGAAGATTACTTTTTAAAACAACAGGAAAACTAGTGCTGGATGGATCTGAATTAAAGATTTATAATGGTTTTAAAGTTTACCGACTTGAAATTTCATCTACAAAGTTTTATTTTGGGAAGAATTACTATATTGGGAGGGGTGTTTATCAATACCCAATTTATATAACTGGGAATACTATTTCAAAAAATAATGAAATCAAACCAATTTCTTTGAAATTGCTTGGCCAATTAAAGGATGTTGAAAAATTTAAACAATTTTATATGACCTATTTGTTAGACAAAGTAGGTCAGTTACCGGATGATGAAGATTGGTCTATTGATTACTTGAATAGATTAAAAATACATACAAATCATAAATAAATATAGTTAGAGACAAAATAATAAGATACTGTTAATAATTTTTTGTAGACACTCAAATAGAGTCAAGAAGTGTTAGATTTTTTACAGTTGTTATAATTGTAGCTATCCTGTTATAAAGAACGAAGCTAGAGAGATATTTTGATTTTGTCGGTGTCATTCTACCTGTAGGATTTGATGCTGAACATACTGTATTTTTCAATAAAGAAGATATAGAAAGGGTCATTTTCCTTGGATATATTGATGTTGATTTTCAAAATTTTCTTAATGAATCTGACAAGTTTGAAAAAAGTACTGAATTAAAAAAATTATCGATAATGGAGGTAATTGATACTGATGAAAAATAAATCAAAAAAATGGAAATGGTTTCTTTTGATTATTCCTGCATTTATGATTCTAGGGCTCATTACTACTATTCTTGATGATATGAAATCAGATGATGGAATTTACTATCTGATAGTCAAAAATGAATCTACTAAAACCGCTTCATTAGACAAAACATCGTGGATAAAAATAGAAGGTGAGCAGATCACTATAAAGGAAGGTGGTAAAGAATATACTTACTCATTTGATACTGAGAATGAAGAATTTACTAGAGATTCGGTTCATTATTCTTGTTTGATACATGATGGGACTTTGACTCTTTTAGGAGAACAGCCACAAAATGAATTACCTGAATATGTCAGTCCTGAAAGTAGTTGGTATTCGGGATATGAAAAGGGCCAGGTTAAGATAACTAATTAATTGGTTTTGCTCTTTATTAACTGTAGTGGGTAGATGAAAAGTGGACATCGCGAGAGGACGAGATTCGTTCTCTCTTTTTCATACTTCCGCCTCTCTCCATTTAGTGACTAATTTGCTCTTCAAACTAAATTTAGGTATGATAGTAGTGCTTAAGAGTAATACGATGAAATCTGTTGGTGATACAGTTGAGAAAATATGGGACAGTGCGGGAGATGCAGTTAATGGATTTTTCTCGGGGTTAGGTAGTGTATTTAATTAATAAATTAATGGAGAAATTTTAATTATGAAAATATATATTGGTTATTTGGATTCGAAATGGATTTATTTTGATGAAGAAAACGAAGTATTTCAATATCAAGATCAAAAAAATATTTCTAATTGGATCATGGTTGCTGCTCCACTTGCGGTCTTTCTTTTAAAAGGAATTGCAGGTGTTTTAGATCCAGCCTTTGGGACATTATCGTATACGATTAATATCAGTATTGCAATGATTGGAACTCTGATAGTTTGCGGAATGTTGATGATAGCGAAGGCGAGAAAAAAAGATCCGAGAACTGGTTGGAAAACAGTTGTTTTGAAGGAAAAAGATCTCAAAACACTATTAGTAAAGGTGATCTCAATTTTTATCATTAAGATTCTTTTTATTATTTTAGGGATTTATTTTTTGGTTACTTATATTAGAGAAACTGATTTTTTATGTCTGATGATATACCTACTTGCTTTTGCTAGTGTTGTACATTTTCATCAGGAATTTAAGACAAGTAAAATTAAAAAAATATTGAAAAAACAAAAAATATTGTTAAATGGGATGGAAGATTCATAGTAGTCAAGGAATAAATACTTTATTGCAAGCAAATTTAAGATATATGTAAAGCTTTTTTAAATTTAAAGAAAAACTATTATATTTGTATAAAATTATCCTTAGAGGAGAGGTATAGAATGACTAAGTTATTATCTATTGGTACAATTGTTCGTCTTCATAATGGAACGATTGATGTGATGATTAGTTGAGAAATTATGCGACAGTGCGGGAGATGCAGTTAATGGATTTTTCTCGGGGTTAGGTAGTGTATTTAATTAAAAAGGATGTACATATGGAATCAATTATTAATTTAGGGATATGGGAGAACAAAAATTATCATTTTAATTGGGAGAATAAGGTATTGCTAGAGGAAACATCTTCTCCTAATTACTGGTCTTATATTCTACTGCCTGTTACGCTATACATTATCAATAAAATTTCTGATATATTGGCTGAAACTGGAGACGATGCAACAATTTAGAGTATACTAAGAAGTTTGTAGAGGCCTGGAATAAATTTAGGATAGACCTTGAAATGTAAGTTAAAAAAGAAAAGTAGTCTGTAAATTACTTTTTAAGCGTGATACTTCCTTCCAGTGCATTTCCCCTCAATTATTTTGCATATGGTATAATGGAGTAAATGATTTGTATGTTTAGATGATGCACTTGAATCAAGAATAAGAAACAAACAGGAGGAGATAGGAGACAACAGGCGAAAGCTATCTAGCAATAGAATAGGAAAGAATCTTTAAGTGTTAATCTTGAGACGTATAGAAATCGATTTAGGCTCAATTGAGAGGCTGCTCTCTCAATTATCAAGTGAAAGTGAGGCTTTCGAATATGAGTGATTTGGATTTAAAGAAGAGTATTGATGCGAATAAAGCACAGAAAGAAAAGTATCAAAGGGTTGTGAATAGCATCAGCTCTAATGGGCTCTCATCTATGAGAACTTGGGATGATTTAGACTATTATATTGAGCATTGTGAGAACATTATTGGCTATTTAGATAGCGATCAAGGGTATCATTATTTATCAAACTATCGGAATAAACTAGAAGATAATGTGAAGATTCTAAAAGAGTATAGAACATTTGTTACGGATTCGAATACAGCATTTGTCAATTTATATAATACATTAGAGGCAGAAATTAATAACCTCAATACTATTATTTCTCAAGAGAGGGAAGCTTATAATAAAGGAAAATATTTCTGGGAAAAAATTTAGTAGTAGGAAAATTACTGAATTGGAGGACAAAAGATGGATGCAAATATTGAATTCAAAGAAGGTAGCTACACTAGTAATTCGATTAGATATAGTGATGATGAGATAGGAGATATTCTTAATCAATTATCTGAGATAAAAAGTCTTCTTGAGGAGGTTTCGTCTGAAGTTACTAGTATAGAAGAAAAAGAACAACAATGGGAGGGAGAGAGTAAAGAACAGTACCTAGAACTTAAAAATTTTATGAAAAGGTACAACACGGATTATAGCACGAGCGTGGATAACCTACATTCCACTATTTCTAATTTAGCTCAACTACTGGATTCTATTCCTAGTGCACACCCAATAAAGGAGATAGATAACGCATGAAACTTACATTGGAAGCCTTATATATGTTGCAGCTATTTAATGATTTTTCAGATGATTTATCTTTTCTTCCTCTCCAAATGCAAGCAGGGGAAGATAGAAAAGCTGCTTTACAACGTGCCATAAAAAAGGGGTATGAAGATTTACAAAATGTTGGTCTGATTGTAGATGAGGAGCCAACTGAAGAATGTTTGGAGTACGGTTATTATTTAAAAGAGTATCATGAATCATTCTATCACTATCAGATAGATACTGATTATTTTTGTGCTCCAGCGGTTGATGACTTTAAAAGAATGACAATAGTGATAACGAAAGATGAGGATGGCTCTTATACTATTCAACGAACAGCCAGTATTCTTTTCCTCGGAGCAGTATTGAAGGGGCATAAAATATTTGACGGCCTAGATGATAGGGTAAAAGATTATAAGAAGTCAGATTATGAAAGTGAGCCAATGTTTCGATTGTTGACTTATCATAGAGAGGATGAGTCTTTAAGAATAGCAGTTGAAAAATTTAAGAGTTTGGCTCAAGATACTGTCTATTTTCTACATGATAACAGTCTGTATGAGTATGACCTTGAAAATCAAATGCAGCGTTCCATAGACGGTGACCAACTTCGACACTTAATTATGAAAAAAATGAAAGTGGAGGTCTGACATGGCGGAAAAAATCAGTGTTGAAACAAATGATTTAGAACAAATTATCTGTCAATCTCTCCATATCACCCAATTATTAGAGCAGATTTCAAACAAAATAACGGATGTAACAAATAGAATTCCGAATATTTCTTCTGAAGGGTCATTCCATGATCTAATTGCAACTAGTTCAACAAATGGAGGCTTAGCCTTATTTTCGCTCAAAGCTAAAGAATTTTTAACTCTGTCTGAGGTATTTGCTCAGCATATTCAAAACACATATGAGACAATGGTAGATGTTGACCGAGCATTGGCTATTTATGTCTTGGAAATGTTTTTAAATGATCCTTATACTGCGGAGGAGGATAAGCAATTTATCAGAGAAAATCCTGATTCTACTCTTGAAACCTGTATAGAGAACATTAAGCAAGCTAAAGAGACCGAAGAAGGAGGTGAAGAATCGTGACAGAATACTATTCATGTAGAGATCATTTTGAGCTCCCAGTTCCTCAACAAAATTTTCTACTAAGCATGAGATCGGTTTTAAACTCAATCGAGGAAGTCTCTAATGTTGTAAAAACTGAGGGAGTTTCTCATCTGTGTAAAGCGGACATAAATGAGGTTAAGTCTATGTCTGCATTTGAAGAGGCAACGAATCGTAGTTATCGTATGCTAATTGTTGCTCAAGAAATCCATCAAAAAGTTCTTGAGACAATTGATAGTAAGCTTACAGTTGGTTTGGATGAGACTTTTGCAACTCTAAATGATGTTAATGGACAGAATAAACAATATACTGCTGAGACTATGAGCTATGAAGAAGAAGGAAGACTTGTTGATAATAGCACCTATCCTGGTGTAGGTTCCTCAAATACTAAGATTACAGTCACGAAAAAGTATACCCTTGCTCAGCTTCTAGATGGTAGTACTAGTCCTATCCAGGCAGCAAAAGACATTTTCGATAAGCGTTTATCTTTTGTAAGAGAAAGAATTAAAAATAGAGACGCTCTGAGCAATGAAGAAATCGAAATGATTGAGGAAAAGACTGACGAGGAGTTGGTTAAAATCTATTTCCCAACTACTTTTGATGATTACATCAAATTGAAAGCAACAAACTGGCAAGAGCAGAATAAGGAAGCGTTAGCTTATTTAGAGTTAGGCTTAAGAGGAGTTGCAACTGTAGCCGCTATTGCTGGTGCTGTCGCTGCTAGTGTAGGGACTGGCGGTATGGCACTTCCGGCTGTTGGCGCATTGGCTGCCACGTTCTTATTTGCAGATGGGGCTTATGGTGCAACAACGGGAACGACGATGATATCAGGTACCCAATTGACGAAAGAAGAACGTTTATGGGCTCTTGCAGAAACCGTCGCTGCTGTAGTGAGTTTAGGGGCCTCCCGTATTTTTGCTCCTTTAGCTAGAGTTATACGGAGTGAAAGATTGGCTGCTGCTGCTATTGCAGCGGGTAAAGCTGATGACGCAGTTGATCTTGCAAGAGTAAGCTATGATGTTATGACAAAGAATGAAGAAGAAGCTGGGGCATCGATAGCTGGCTATCTATTATCTAAAGGTAGTCGATCTGCTTTTAGGAGAAGGGGGCATGATTCTGCTACTCATGGAGCTAGTGTTGTAAACAGAGGTGAAACTGAATTTGTAGACGGACACTTCACAAATCCAGAACTAGAAACTAAATATAGACAGTATCTGGATAAGCAGCATAGAACGGGCGAGCAAGCTCTAGAGCCGTTAGATTGGAAACATAAAAACGATTTGATGACGTCTAATCGTGAGAGAGGTCGTCAATTTGAAATGGAAAAACTAAAGGCATTCAAGGAAACTGCGGATAAAGTTGAGGAGCAAATTACTATTGCTGTTACTGGTCCCAGTGGTGAAACAGTGCGTACACGTGTTGATGCGATGGGTTATGACAAAGAAACTGGAAGCCTAGTAATTCATGAGTATAAATCATCACCAACTGCTCCTTTAACTGTTAATCAAGAAAAAGCATTTGAATTGATTAGAGGAGGGGCTAAAGCAGTAGTTGTTGGGAAAGGTAAAGGAGTCTTTAAAGGTGGCTTTGAACTTCCTGAAGGAACAGAAATTACTGTCATTAGACCTTAAGAATAGGAAATATAATGGTAAAGTTTACAAAAATAGATAAACAACAAAGAAAAGAATTGAACAACTTAATACGATCAGCCGTAAAAAAATTAAAAATTAGTTCAAAAAGTGAACGTTACTTTGTTAAAGTAGGAGATTATTTAGTGAAGTATCTGATTGATATCAATTTTCCAGATAATCAGTTTTCTCTTACAATTACACCTTCAATCAAACCTTATATTCTTGATGATATATTTTGGGAAGTATTTGATATGGCTGATAATTCTCTACAACCTATGAGTCTTAGAGCTATTGGGGCTTTTACAGTGGGGTCTTTGATGTTAACTCCTGTGAATGTAAAAATGGAGTGGACACCAGAGAATATTGATATGTCAGAAGTTGAAGAGCTTGTATTTAATACCCTATCTGATCTTCATAGAGATATTTCGAATCTAGTCGCTAGTTTTAATGATATAGAAGATTACTATTCATATGCAATAGATCATGGGTTGACCAATGAGAATTATCATCTTACGACTATGCTTATGATGATATACAACAAAAAGTATGCGGATGCTAAAAATATGGCAGAGGATTTATTGCTAAATCATAAACGTGGAAGCTTTAAAAATGGCGATAAATGGATTAATGAATATATAGTAGACTACTGTAATGAAAGGATGGAGAAATGAGTATATTTGAAACAAATCAAATTGATACAATGGGTGTTAAAGATGGTAATCTAGAGTTAGTAATTATTGATACTTGTGATTGGGAATACGAGGCAGAGCACTTTGAACTGCTTCAGGACAAACTCAATAACTATTTATTATACCTAGATACAAAACAATACGAACCTAAGTATGGAGATCAATTTGAAAAAATTATTATCTCAATTCATTTTATGTATGACCTTGTTGAAAATGCCGTGACCTTTCTTAACACAGTTTCTCAACAATTAGCTGATGCAGGGTACACACTACATATTCATCTGCCAGACTAGTTGCTGGTTCTTTAAAAATCTCGCTTGAAGCTTTCAAACGGGATTTTTGTCTTTATAGACTAAAACGCCTCTCCTACTACGCTAGGGCTGATAGTGGCAAGGCTTGCTAACTAATCCTGTGAGCCATCAGTTGGCCGGGAAAGAGCTGAGCTTGGTGGATCAGTCAGTCTTATTTACTGACAGATAGCAAGAAAATAGGTATAAAAAGCGACGCCTAAGCGTCGCTTTTTATATTTCTACCATTTCGCAAACTCAGCCGAGGACATATTCTTTGATGGCTTCTGCGACTCCGTGCTCATTGTTGCTTTTAGTGACGGCATTGGCCTCAGTTTTGACTGCTTCAGGGGCATTGCCCATAGCGACGCCGAGTCCTGCCAGTCGCAGCATAGGAAGGTCATTGAAATTGTCTCCGACTGTCATGACCTCTTCTAGTGGCACTTGGTAGTGCTGGGCAATTTCGTACAAGGCTTGCTCCTTGGAGACATGCTTGGCCGTGACTTCCATATAGTTGTCCTTAGAGAGATAGAAGGCTGTCTTGGAGAAGTCTAAGGTCTGTAGGTAGTCATGGAGTTTCTGGATGACAGGCGCTTCATCGATAAGAAGTAGCTTATGGATAGGGATTAGCACATCCAGCACTGGCATTAGTACATTCTGAATCGTCGGCTGCTCATCTGTAATAGCAGCCTCTATCTGCACCCATTTGTCCAGACGATCAGCAATCCAATCCTTGCCAGAGTAGAGATTGATGGACACGCTAGGAAATTCAGACTTGACAAGTTCTAGAAAAGTGCGGCTCTCTTTCTTGTCTAGAGGATGCTCGATAATGGTCTCGTAAGCTTGCGGGTCACCCTTGATGACCAGAGCGCCATTGTAGCAGGCCAGTGGATTATCTCCCAGCCCCAGCTCACGGGCAATCGGCTCCATACCCAGAGGAGAGCGGGCAGAAGCAAGTACGAAGGGGATTTGTTCTCGGTTTAGTAGGGGAATGATGTCTTTGAGGTCAGGATCTACTTGGTGCTGGTTATCCAAAATGGTACCGTCAATGTCGCTGATAATCAGGCGAATCGGTTGTTTTGTCATAGCTCTTCCTCCTTTGTATCGAATAACTGATTTAATAAATGATCTGAACCTTGTCTCCAAGTAGTTTTTGGACTTCAGGGCTGGGCTCTTGGTCCGTGATCCAGTAGTCAAAGTCGCTAACAGGCCCCAGGATGTACTTGGACTCTTTCTGCCACTTGTCTTGCTCGGCCAGTAGAATCTTAGTCTTGGCGTGTTTCAAAGCCAGTCTTTTCAGGTGAGCATCAGCCTCATCTTCAAAGCTGACTAGACCATCAGAGACACTGGCTGCCCCGATAAAGGCAATGTCAAAGGAAACTTGCTCTAACAGCTCTGCTTCATTGAGCGCGTAATAGAAGCGGTTTTTGGGATAAAATTTTCCACCTAAGAGGTGAAAGTCCACTTTGTCCTGACTACTCAGCATGATGGCATTATCCAGCGAGTGAGAGTAGATTGTTATAGGCTCCTTGATGCGCTGTGCCAGATGGAGAACGATGGTTGAGACATCAAAGAAGGCAATCTGCCCCGGATTGAGAAAGCCATGGGCTTTTCGCGCTATATCCTTTTTTTCTTGGCTCAGCTGCTTGAGACGGTCGTTAAAGGAAGGGATTTGCCGGCTAGTGTCCAGCGGGATAATACCTCCGTGAGTGCGCTGCACAAGCTTACGCTCGCTCAAAATCGAAAAATCTCTTCGGATGGTATCTTTAGAAACCTGAAAATGCTCAATCATATCCTTGGCTGACAGCTGTTTTTTCTCAGCCAAGAGCTCTAAGATTTCAGCTAAGCGTTGTTCTTGGTACATACTAGTCCCTCCCTGTTTGTCTAAAAAGAGTATAGCACAGAAATTAAGTGTTTTCAAGTTTCTTTAATGCTTTGTAAGTCTTTTGGCTCGGAGTATAAAATGAACAATCAAAAAAACCAAGCAGTGCTTGGCTTTTTTGATATTATAATGTTCGAAATAGCTTTATGATTATGGAGTTTGAACGTTAACTGTTCCGTCGCTTCCAACTTTAACATCGACACCGCCACCTTGTACATGAACGCCGTCTTCGTTTACGTTAACATTTCCATTGCTATTAGCATTTTCATTGCCAGCTTCAACAGTAGTTGAGCCATCGCCGTCAGCTTCTACTTTAGCGTCATCAGTTTCTACGTTAACGCTGCCACCGTTTTGGCCTCCGTTAACCTTAACTTTAGCTTTGCCGCTTTCAGAGGATGCTGAGCTTTCTTCTTTGCTTGAAGAGCTGGCCTTAGATGAAGAAGATACGCTTGAGCTTGAGCTTTCTTTTGTATCCTTGTCTGCAGAATTTCCGCAGGCAGCCAAAAAGAAGAGTGAAACTAGTGTAATTAGAGATAAATAAATTGTTGATTTTTTCATCATATCCCTCCTTCTACTTACATAGTATATGATTCAAGCTTTTGACGCAATAAAAAAATGGATATGACATTGAATTATCATACCCGCTTAATAGTTTCGTTACATAAAATACAGATGAAAAACAGAGAAAAGACAGCGCTATCAAGAGTTTGGCTTGTTAGCTCTTTGTTTGTCTATGTAATATTCTTGTAACAGATATAAATATTTATCAGGATGTAAAAAAGTTGTTTGGAGCCTTGAGAGGTAAGTGTTAGCGGGCAGTTTAGTCTAGAAATTGTAAAACCGCCTAGGTTTGCTAAGCGGCTTTAGATGTTACAAAATCTTATCGAATTTCTCAATATAGAAAAGAGAAGCAGTCATAATCAAAGTTAGAATCAAAAGACCGATAATGGCAGGTGTCCAAGATTGGAAGAGGTCAAAGCTAAAACCAAAAAGACTAGGCCCTAATGCTGCAAGGATATAACCACCTGTTTGAGCCAAACCAGATAATTGAGCTGTTTGTTCAGGAGTGCTGGTCTTAAGAGAGAAGGTTACCATAAGGTAAGGGAATAGGGCGCTGACTGCAGCTCCAAGAAGGAGATTGAGGATCAGCCAGTAAAAGAAATTGCTGGTCGGAATTAGGAGCATAGAGACACCAATAAGTCCAGAAGCTGCAACACAAGAAATCATAATTAGTCGTCCACGAGCCGATAAACGAGCTGTGAGACTTGGAATTGTCATAGAAAATGGCAGGCTAATCAAAGAGAAGATCGAAGCGAGGATACCCGTTGCATCTTTTGATAGGCCAGCTTGCAAGGCCAAGGTTGGTAACCAGGTCACTGCTGTGTAAAAGAGCAGGGACTGCAAGCCACAAAATACGATGAGGGCCAAGACTTTTTTGTTTTTCAGCAGGGCGCCGATTGGATGATTTTTGCCTTTTCTTGCTAGGAAGTGATTGTGTTTAGTATTAGGGAACCATACCAAGAGTGCCAAGAGACAAATGGCAGTTAAGGCCAAAATCAATCCCTGCCAAGAAGTAGCCCTGACGATAGGAACAACCAGAGCAGAAGCCACTGTAATCGATAGGCTCATGGCAGAAATATAAAAGGTCGTTAAAAGACCGATGCGTTCGGGCTGATTGGCTTGAATGATGCTAGGCAACAGAACGTTCAGTAATGCAATGGCTGCTCCTAGGATAATAGTTCCTACATAAAGGAAGGGGAGATTAATGATCCGGATAAGAGATCCGATTGTCAAGATGATTAGGACCATTGTAAAGATTTTTTCAAGCCCGAATTTTTGTGCCAACCGAGGGGAGAAAGAGGAACAAAGGGCAAACATGACTAGAGGTAAACTGGTCAAGAGCCCGAGTGAGCTGAGTGAAACGTGGAGGCCATCAGCGATATCCGATAGGACAATCGGCAAAACGGCAAAAGGTGTCCGTAAAACAAGCCCAACCATGATAATGCCTGGGACAAAAAATGCAGAATGTTTTTTCATAAAATTCTCCTCAAACGATAGTTTTCTAAGTTTTTAGTACAAAGTTTTTACTTCATCAAGTCTAAAAAATATTGGCTGATGGTGGCCTCATCGATGGGATTTCTTTGTTGCAGCCACCAGGATACAGTCTCGACAAAGGTAGCTGTTACGTGATTTTTCAAAAAATCTTGTGGCAGACGGGCCTTGTTCATCAAGCCTTTTTCCTGAATTAGAGGGAAGAGGTAATGTTCCAGTTCAATTTTTAGGCGATTGATAAAGTAGGTGTTTTTTGCTAGAAGCAGTGTAGCGATTCGATCCTGATTTTTCCGAAAATGATAGAAAATATGGGCAGTCGCTTCAAATAGGTCCTTTCCATCAGGACGCTCAAGAAAGGTGTGCTGGAATAGTTCTTGACAGAGCTCCTCTAGCAGGGCTTCTTTGGTCTCGAAATGAGCATAAAAAGTCGACCGTCCGACATCGGCCAGGTCGATGATTTCTTGAACAGTGATGGCTTCATAGCTCTTACGATGCAAGAGGCTGAGAAAGGCCTGATAAATGGCCGCGCGTGATTTTTTTACTCGTCTGTCCATAGTATTTCCGAACAAAATCAGTCTTTTGTCTCTTATCTGACAAAGCTAGTGATTTGCTTCTTGTTTCCTTTTCTAAAAAGATGGATAATAGAATCGAACAAAGTGTTTGCTTTTGAATATATTATACTATAAAAATGTCAGATGTAACAGGGGGTTGCCATGAAATCAAGTCAAAAAATGATGATTGCTTTTCTTTTGAATTTGTCTTTCGCTATTATTGAAGTTATTTTCGGTTTGGCCTTCAATTCCAGTGCTGTCTTGGCTGACGCTGTCCATGATACAGGGGATGCACTGGCAATTGGCCTGTCAACGCTTTTAGAAAAGATTTCCAATAAAAAAGAAGACAGTCGTTATACATTGGGCTATAAGCGCTATAGTCTGCTGGGTGCCATTTTGACTTCCATTATTTTGATTACAGGTTCGCTCTTGGTCCTCTGGGAAAATGTTCCCAAGGTCTTCGCCCCAGAACCTGTCGATTATAACGGGATGCTGGTCCTAGGAATTGTGGCTATTTTGGTCAACTTGGCAGCCAGCAAGGTGGTCAGCCACGGCCATAGTCACAATGAGTCTATTCTCAGTCTGCATTTTCTAGAGGATATTCTGGGTTGGCTAGCGGTTATTCTAGTGTCTATCGTCTTACGATTTACGGATTGGTATTTCCTAGATCCCTTGCTATCTCTGTTGATTGCTGTCTTTATCCTCAATCAGTCTCTACCTAAGTTTTGGGATAATATCAAGATCTTTCTGGATCATGTTCCAAGCGATATTGATCTAGGTCAGCTCTACCATGAACTGGGGAGCCTAGACAATGTTCAAGCTATTGCCCAGCTCAATGTTTGGACGACGGACGGTATTGACAAATACGCCATGATTCACGTTTGTCTAAAAGAAACTGAGAAAAGCCAAGAGACCAGACAGGCAGTTCACCAGCTGGTCAAGTCTTTTGGCATCGTTCTAGCCACTATTGAGTGCGATGAAAGCATGGATGAACATCAGAAACATGGAGAACTTTAGTCTGTCCTTGGTCGAATAAGAAATTCCTTATCCTAGCATTTTAAGAAGGAAGTCCGTCATTTGCTGCGGGCTTTCTTTTTTTCCTCTAGCAATCCACATTTGCACGACGCCAAACAAGGCGTTGGTCAGATATACAGTGCTGTATTCTGTCTCAATCTGGCTGAATTCCTTATTACTGAAGCGTTCTTGCAACTCTTGGTGAAGCATCATTTGAAACTTGTGTCTTAAAAAGGTTTGGATTTCCTTTGTTCCATTTTCCGACAGGAGGGCTGAGAAAAGAGGTTCGCTTTCCAGGAAGTCGAGGACCTTTAAAATGGCTTGCTGTCGGTCATTGTAATATTCCTCAAAAATCGTTTCAAGTTTTTGAAAGAGGCCTTGCTGATAGCGTTCGATCAAGTCATACTTATCCTTATAATGAGTATAAAAACTACTTCGACTGATACCCGCAGTTTTGGCAAGCTCAACAGTTGAAACATATTCAAAGCTTTTTTCTTTCAATAGTTGGACCATAGCTTGTTCGATGGTCATCTTGGTTTTCTTTCTTTTATTACTTTCCATTTTTTTCATCCTTTCAAACAAATTTGCACAGTATGTCCAATTTTCGAATTCTTTAGCTTGTAATAATTTTCGATTGGTGTATAATCTAGTATATCAAAATTTAGACAGTATGTATAATTTTTTGGAGGTAAATATGTTAAAAGAGTGGAAAGCTATTTTAAAAAAACCAAGCTTTATCATTGTAATGTTAGGTGTTTCTTTGATTCCAGCCTTGTACAATGTGATTTTCTTAAGCTCTATGTGGGATCCGTACGGACAAGTAGAGAACTTGCCAGTGGCAGTTGTTAATCAGGATAAGGCTGTGACAAGTTCAGGGAAGACCCTAGCGATTGGTGACGATCTTGTTTCCAGCCTCAAGGAGAATAAAAATCTGGACTTCCACTTTGTCAGTAAAGAGGATGCAAAAAATGGCTTGAAGAAGGGTGACTACTATATGGTGGTCACTCTGCCGAGTGATTTGTCAGAGCGGGCAGCCAGTGTCTTAAGTGGCGAACCTAAGCAAATGAAAATTGATTATCAGATCTCGAGTGGTCGGAGTTTCATTGCTGGTAAGATGAGCGACTCAGCCATGACTTCTTTAAAGCAGACGGTAGCGCAAAACGTGACCAATACTTATACAAGTGCTTTATTTAAAAATATGGGAGAGCTAAAGACTGGAATGGATAAGGCCTCAGATGGAGCTCAGCAACTAGCTTCGGGTAGCCAGCAGTTGGGTGCGGGTAGCCAGACCATTACGGATAACTTAAAAACTCTGAATCAAGCCACTATCAGTTTGGCAGATGGAGCAGTTCAATTAAACTCAGGTTTAGAAACCTATACAGGAGCCGTTGCACAAGTATCAACAGGAGTTAATCGCTTGTCAGAAGGGTTAACAACTTATGCAAATGGGGTAGCTACTATTGCATCGGGTGCCAATCAGCTTTCGGATCGTTCAGCTGATCTAGTAGGAGGTGTCCAACAACTCACTCAATCAAGTGCTGGTGTTCAAGCCTTAGCTAGCGGAGCGTCCAAGCTCTATACTGGTTTGACTACTCTGAAGGAATCGGTAGATATGAGCCTTACTAGCAATCAGGAAAACGTCAGCAATTTGACAGCTGGTCTGAACCAGTTAAATGCAAGCATTCAGGCGTCTCTTTCAGGAACTTCAGCTTCAACAGCAAATATTGAGGCATCCTTGACGAATATAGCAGCGTCTGCTCAAAACATCATTAACGATAATCAAGCTGTTAAAACAGCTGCTTTAGCCAATGTCCAAGGAACGAGTGCATATCAGAGTCTTTCTGAAGAGGCCAAGGCGGAGATTGATGCGGCGGTTAGTGGTAGTCAAACAGGTAGTGATCAATCTGCTCAGGCCATTTTATCAGAAGTAATGACCATGAAGACTAGTCTAGAAGCAGGGAAGACTGCTAGCCAAACACAATTGGCTCAACTGGGGGCTGTCTCTAATCAGGTATTGCTGCAAGCGGCTAACATGATCAATGGCCTCTACGGTGGCTTGTCTACGGTTAGCGCTGGGCTTGAAACAGCTAGTGGAGGAGCCAGTCAAATTGCTTCAGGCGTAGAGAGCTTAAATGAAAAATTATCAAGTGGCGCCGGTCAATTGGCTCAAGGAGTGACGGATTATACAAATGCTGTCAATAAACTTTCGGAAGGAGCTAGTGGTTTAGCCGCTAATAATTCTAGCTTGCTAACAAACTCAGCAACTCTATCAGCTGGAGCAAGTCAATTGGCCTCTAAATCACCTGAACTGACAGCTAATTTTGGAAAGTTAGTAGATGGAGCAAGTCAATTGGCTAATGGATCAGGAAAACTGGTCGATGGTAGCAGTCTGTTGACAGATAAACTATCATCCTTAACCAGTGGGAGCGAGAGCTTGGCTAGTGGTCTGACAGAAGCAGGTGATAAACTATCAACAGTCACAACTAAGGAAGATAATGCCAAGATCCTAGCAGATCCACTCAGCCTTCACAAGACAGACCGAGATAAGGTTGAGAAAAACGGAATAGGGATGGCTCCTTATATGATTTCTGTAGCCCTCTTTGTAGCTGCTATTTCAACCAATATTATCTTTAGCACACTTCCTTCAGGAAAAGAACCAAAGACTAAATGGGAATGGTTCAAAGCTCGCCTAGAAGTAAATGGTGTAATTTCAGTCGTGGCTGGGGTGTTAGTTTACGTTGCTGTCCATTTGATAGGACTATCTGCTAACCATGAATTGGCAACTCTTGGTTTGATTGTCTTAACCAGCATGACCTTCATGGCTCTTGTGACTGCCTTAGTAACATGGGATAGCAAGCTCGGAGCCTTTGCTTCGTTGATTCTCTTGCTCTTGCAGCTGGCCTCTAGTGCAGGGACCTATCCGCTTGAGCTGACCAATAAGATCTTCCAAGCTATCAATCCTTGGCTACCGATGAGTTACTCGGTATCTGGTCTTCGTCAAACCATTTCTATGGGGGGACAGATTGGGGGACAAGTCGGCTTCTTGATGATTGTCTTAGTGCTATTTATGGCTACTGGAGTCTTGGTCTATCGAACAAATTACAAAGAAAAAGTCTAGTCTTTTGACTGAATCCTAAGAGGAAAAGAGAGATCTGTCTTTCTTTTCCTTTTTATCTAAGCAACATCTCCTGAAAAGGGAGATGTTTTGTTTTCTTTAAGTTTTTTTTAGATTTCTTTTAAGCTTTGCTACTTAAAATAACCAAGTAAATAATCAAACAGCTAGAAAGGGAGATGTCCTATGGCTAAAAAAACATTTAAAGATAAATTCCAGCGATTTGAAACAAAATACGTTATTTCAAAAGAGATTTTAGCAAATTTGCTGACGGAGTTTGAGGAACACATGGTAGAAGACGACCATGCATATTCAACTATTAGCAATCTTTACTACGATACTCCTACCTTCCAAATGATTCGTGAATCTCTAGAAAAACCTTACTTTAAAGAAAACTTGCGGGTACGAACTTACGATGAAACACCAACAGAAGACAGCCAGGTTTTTCTAGAAATTAAAAAGAAAGTACGGAAAATCGTCTATAAGCGCCGGATTTCAACAGACTTGCTGGCGGCGGAGTCTTATCTAGAGGGAGATAGAGGCCAGACAGATGATTCTCAGATTCGTGAAGAGATTGATTGGCTGATGGCTCGTTATCAAAAGGTTCAGCCCATGATGTATATCTACTATAATCGTTATTCCATGAAAGGCATAGAAGATCCAAATGTTCGGATTACCATTGACTATGATTTGACTTATCGATCAGAGGATTTAAGTTTATTAGATGGCAAGCATGGGGACAAGCTCTTACCAGAAGGCTATGTCATCATGGAAATCAAGGTTCCAGGAGCTTATCCTCTCTGGCTGAGTGAGATTTTGGACCATCATCAGGTCTTTCCAAAATCCTTCTCTAAATATGGCGTAGCCTATAAAAAAACCACAGACTACAAAGGAGTTGTAAACCATGCTAAATCAATTATTTAATGACGTTTTTACCAGTACGGCCGTAAAACCATTGACTATGATGGGGGCAATCGGTGTTGCCTTAGTCTTAGGTTTGGTTGTGGCCAAGGTCTACCAGTATAAAACTGTCTACAGCAAGTCCTTTGTCATGAGTCTAGCCCTATTGCCGACCTTGATTGCTGTTGTCATCTTCTTGGTAAATGGTAGTCTGGGTGCTGGGGTTGCTGTGATGGGGGCCTTCAGCTTGATTCGTTTCCGTTCGGCTCCAGGTGGCGCCAAGGAGTTGGTCTCAATTTTCCTAGCTATGACTATCGGGATTGCGATTGGTATGGGTTACCTAGTCTTTGCAGGAGCTTTCACCTTGATTATGTCTGTAGCGATTATCCTTCTTGAAACCATCAACTTTGGACAAATGAAACATTCTATCCGCCAGTTGACCATTGTTATTCCTGAAAGTTTAGATTATGAATCTATCTTTGATGATATCTTTGACAAAGCAACCAGTCATCTAGAGCTAGCTTCAGTGAAGATGTCAGACATGGGTAGCTTGTTTAAACTGAAGTATATCGTTCAGCTCAATGGAAAGATGACAGAGAAAGAGTTGATGGATGCTCTTCGGACCCGCAATGGAAATCTAGAGATTGCTATCAGTCGATACATCACAAAAGAAAATGAATTATAAAAGAAATAGAAAGAGGCCTACCATGAAAACAGGTAAAAAAACAATATTTCGAAAAGTAAAGCTAATGGTCCCACTGGTTCTGTTGACAGCCAGCTTGGGAGCCTGTAGCTTGATTAGTAAGTCCAGCGCTGCTAGCACCAGCACAACTACTAGTTCAACCACTAGTAAAACATCGTCAAGCAAAGCCTCAACAGCTTCAACGAGTTATTTTACTGATCGGGACCAAGACGCCTCATATGACGAATCTAGCGCTACAAAGGTGAGTCTAAGTGGCTCAACAGCTAAGGTGTCTGGAGACGGTGCGAAAGTATCTGGATCAACTGTAACAATCACAGCTGCGGGTACCTATGTCCTGTCTGGTAGCAGTGAAAATGTCCAAATCGTGGTGAAAGCAGGAGACCAAGACAAGGTCCAAATCGTCTTGAATGGTGTGACCATGAAAGGGACTGACGCAGCGATTGTGGTAGAAAGTGCGGACAAGACCTTCATTACCCTTGCAGAAGGAAGTAAGAATAGCATTTCTGACTCTGCTAACCATACGAATACAGACTATGATGCAGCCATTTACAGTAAGGATGACCTGACTTTCAATGGTTCGGGTAGTCTGACGATTGAGGGCAACTATGGCAATGCAGTAGAGTCTAATGATGATTTGCGTATTACTGGCGGAACCTATACCGTCAAAGGCTATAAAAATGCTCTTTCTGCCAATGACGCGTTGAATATCAAGGATGCGACCTTGAATCTGACGGCAACTGAAGATGCTCTTCACGCTGACAACGATGAAGATACGACACTTGGAAATCTTTATATCCAATCTGGTACGATTACCATTAATGCTGGTGATGACGGAATGCATGCTTCTAATGCAGCAGTGATTGACGGAGGTACAATTACAGTTTCTAAGAGTGTTGAAGCACTAGAAGGGACCAACGTGACTATTAATGGTGGGAAATTAGATCTTTCTGCCTCTGATGATGGTATCAATGCTTCTAGTAAGGTAACTGGAGCAGAGATCTTTATCAAGATTACGGGAGGAGACATCAAGGTAGAAGTGGGACAAGGTGACACTGATGCTCTTGACTCTAATGGTGATATCATTATGACAGGAGGCAATCTAGACATTACTTCTACAGTCTCGGCCTTTGACTTTGACGGAACAGCTACATACACTGGTGGAACCATTACAGTCAATGGTGAAACTCGATTTGAAATCACAGCTGATGGCCCTGGCGGAGGTGGCGCCCCAGGAGGTAATCAGGGAGGCGGGCCTGGTGGACATTAAGGCCAACTATCAAAGTTTTCAATAGAAAGAGAGAACTCCTCATTCCAGCTGGAATGAGGAGTTTTTGCTATTCATCAATTCTGATAGACATCGTCTCCGTATCCACTGTCACTTGAGCGCCAATGGTAATGGTAAAAAGTGGCTGAGTATGAGCAAAGTCCAAGTCATAGAGGACGGGAATTTGTTTGAGAATCGGATGTTTATCCAAGATATAAAGGAGCAGCTCCTCTGTCATCTGGCATTCTTTTGGAAAGCGGCCGATGAGAAGGGCCTGTGGGTTAGGATAGGCCTGAAGGATGGCTGCTAGATTGCGGTCAAATTCCACATAATCATCTTCCTCCGCCTCTTCAACAAAGAGGACATAGTTTTCATCTGTTGGGGCATAGGGTGTTCCACGTAGAAGTGAGAAGGTGGAGAGATTACCGCCGATAACAGTGGCTTGGGCTTGTCCGTGATGATAGACTTTCCACTCCGTTTCATGGAAAGTCAGTGGCGCGTCGGGCAGATACCAAGCATTGTCGCCCCATTTTTCACTAGGAGTCAATTCATAAGAAGTCTGGCTGACGGCCTTGAGCCAGCTCTCGGTCTGATAGTCCTGCAGGGCATCCATTTTAAAGCTGGAGTAGGACGGTCCCATGTAGGTTTTCATGCCGGTCTTACTATAGATAGCGTTGAGCAAGGCTGTCGTGTCTGAGTAGCCGCAGAAAATCTTAGGATTTCTAGCAATCAATTCAAAGTCTAGATAGAGCAGGAGCTCATTGCAGTTGAAACCGCCGATAGTAGCCAGAATAGCATCAACGGAGTCATCCGAAAAGGCAGCATGAATGTCTGCCACCCGGCTTTCGATGGAGGCAGAATCTAACATATCATTTTCCAAATAATGCTCCGAAAAAGACACGGTAAATCCTAGCTTTTCCAAGCGCTCCTTGGCGGCTAGATTGGCCTCAAAGCCACCGATGTGTTCGATTGACGCTGAGGGGCTGACGACCCGAATGTGCATACCAGGTGTGAGTTTTTTCATAAGAAGACCTCCTGTTTAAAATGACTATATTATACAATAGAACGTTTCAAAAGACAAGGCCAGCTAGGACAAGAGGATGGGAAGCACATCAGTCAGTTTTTCGACGGTCCAGTCCGCTCTTTCTTCAAGATTTTTGACTTGAGCTAGGCGACTGAAGCCTTGTTTGATCCAGATAGTTTTCATCCCTATTCTTTTGGCAGGAACGATATCGTTATCCAAGCGGTCACCAATCATAATAGCTTGATGAGGCAAGCAGTTAGTCTTTTGTAAGGCCAGCCTGAAAATAGCGGGGTCGGGCTTGGCCAGCCCAAGGTCAGCAGAAGAGAAGATAGCGCTAAAGTAGTCTAAAATCCCAAAATCCTTCAAGCGCTCTTCTAGGCCAGGTAATTGATTAGCGATAATTCCCAATTTATACTCTTGCCCCAGTTGCTCTAATATTTCCTTGGTTTGCGGATAGAGAGTCTCTAAGTCCGTTCTCCAAGCAGGTCGCTCCAGTCCATAGAAGTTGAGTGCTTCTAAGTCACCTTTTTTATTTTCCTTAAAATAGCTGAGCATCTTGTCATAGAAGAGTTGATAAGAAATCTTCTTTACAGAAATGGCGGTTTTTATTCTAGCTTCATAAGCTTTTTCTTCATCAACTAGAGTTGAACCTATATCAAAAAAGAGCCATTGAATCTCTTGGTAATCTTGTTTCATAGCTTTATTCTATCACAAAGCCTTTCTTTTCAGCCTAGGAGGCTGTAGTTTTTGAAAAAGAGACTTTTGAAGAAGAATAGGAGACATTTTGGAAGTTCTGGCGCAACTTTTTTTGAAGTTATTTATAATGAATGTATAGAAATCCGAAGGGGAGAAAATCTTTTAATCTTACACAAGCTTTTTGAGGTATGTTTGTCTCTTGGAAATGCAATCTCTAAACTTCATTCAGTTTCCCCTTTCGATAGCCTTCGGATTCTATTATTTTAGAAAAATAGAGGGTTAATATGAAAAAGAAAGCAATTTATTTGTACGTGTGTTGGTTGATCTCTGTCTTTAGTGGACTGCTTAGTCTCTGGGACCTTCTTGCAGGAAAAAGACTAGAGAATCCTGCAGAAGTCATGCAGCTAAAAGGTAAGGTAGCCCAGCAGTACAATCGGTTTTATGATGCGGTTTTTGATTTGAATCATAGTATGAATCAGGTTCTGATTCTATTTGTGGGTCTTCTTTTATTGGCGACAGTACTTGTATTGCTGATCAAGAAGAAGCTACTTCTAGCCAACATCCTATACTCTGTCTACTCGGTCTTTACCATTCTTGTCATGGCTTATGATTATCTGTCTTCTCAGCCACTCTATCATTATTTTAGTGATCCAGCGATTCGTGAATCAATCATGATGATCCCTAAGGCTGTAACCATAGTCGGACTCTTACTAAATATCCTCTTTTTAGCTATTGTCCTCTTTTATACCTGGCGTCAGCAGAAGGATTTAGAAGTGGAAAAAGAGCCTATTTAAAATTTGACAAATAACATTTATCGTCTTACAATTTTAAGAAAAGGATAGATGTTATTTTTAGTTTTAGGAGGATAGAATGGCAAAGGTTTCCTTAGTTTATATTAGTTTAAGTGGGAATACAGCAAGCTTTATCAAGCGTCTGACGGCCTATTTGCAAGAAGGCCACGCGGATCTTGAAGTAGAACAGGTCAATATTAAGGATTTGGTCAAAGAGGGCCAAGATTTCTTTGCTATGGACAATCAGTTTGTAGCCTTCTTGCCTACTTATTTAGAGGGTGGAAATGGAGTTGACTCTGGTGATGTTGAGATTTTAACCAATGATTTAGCAGCCTTTATTGAATTTGAAGAAAACTATAAAAAATGTTTCGGTATCGTAGGTAGTGGCAACCGTAATTTCAACAATCAGTATTGTTTAACGGCCAAGCAATATTCTCAACGTTTTGGCTTTCCTCTGCTAGATACTTTTGAGCTTCGTGGTCTGCAAAATGATATCAGCCGTGTTGGTGATAAGATCGCAGAACTCTATCGGCTTTAAACTAGTTGACATTAGAAAAATAAAAGCACGTCTCTTATTGAACTGCACCCCAAAAGTTAGATTTTATCTGTCTAACTTTTTGGGGTCAGTACACTTACTAGAGGCGTGCTTTTTATTTATTTCAAGACCAAGACTTGCTTAGCAGGAATGACATAGTTGTCAGCCAAGGGAGCGATAGCCTTGTGGCTACTAATGGCTGGGTAGGATAGAAAGACTTCCTGACCTAGTTCGTTTTGGTAGGTCTGATCTTTTGAACCAAAGTTGATCAAGATGGTCATTTGTTCATCTTGTTGTGAAATCTGATATCTTACCAATGAATCATTGAGCCACTCAACTTGGCAAGCTTCCAAGATTTCTTCTCGGCTTTCGAGACTGAGTAGAGGGTGTTCTTTTCGGAAGCTGATTAATTCACGAATGAAGTCAACATCTTCTTCGTAGTTGAGTAAGCTTTGCCAGTCCAGACGATTAATAGTATCTGGGATGTTGTAGCTATTATCTAGCAAGTCTTTGTGGCGGAAGAATTCTTGCCCACTATGGAGGAAAGGAACTCCCTGAGCAAGCAAGACCAAGTGTAAGGCCAAGCGAGCACTTGCCAAACGTTCTTTTTGACTGATGTTTGGATCTTCCATTTTAAAGTAGTCAAAGACAGTCGCATTGTCATGACACTCAGTGTAGTTAATGGCCTGTTGAGGACTTTGGAAATGGCTTGCTGTTTCCAATCCGACATTAGCTGTCAGAATATTAGCCATGCTGGAAGTCCATTCGGATCCAGTCAGTCTTTGCTTATTTAAGATGGTTTCTTTGATGGTATCACGGAAATTATCGCTGAAAAAGCCATAATCATTCAATTCTGCCGCCTTATACTGGTGTGCTAGGAGCTCTGAGTCTAACCCAGTCGCCATTTTCCAGCCTTCTCCGTAGAGATAGATATTTGGGTAGCTCGCTTTTAGCTCTTCTGCTAGCTCGTTCATCGTTTGGATATCTAAGATACCCATGAGGTCAAAACGGAAACCGTCAAAGCCATAGAGATTCACCCATTGCTTGACCGAATGCTTGATGAAGCGACGGACCATGGCTCTTTCACTAGCAACATCGTTACCACAGAAAGTTCCGTCGGTTCGTTGTTTTTGTTCATCCAAGCGATAGAAATAACCAGGGACTATCTTTTCAAAAGCAAAGCTATCCGCATCATAAACGTGATTGTATACGACGTCCATAATCAAACTCATATCCGCCTCATGGTAGGCTGCGATAGTTTCCTGCAATTCTAGAATGCGTGCATAAGGGTCCTCAGGGTCACTGGCAAAGCTACCTTCTGGAACGTTATACTGGACCGGATCATAGCCCCAGTTGTAGACTTGTTCAGGGTGTTTCTCATCTACACTACCAAAATCATAAACAGGCATGAGCTGGATATGGGTGATTCCCAGATCTAGCAAATGCTGCATACCAATTTTACGTTTGCCTAGCTTGGGAGACTCTGTCAGCGCTCGGAATGTGCTCGGTTCTTTAAAACCAGCAGCCTCTTGGCTAGAGAAGTCGCGAACACTCATCTCGTAAATGACGGCTTTGGTTGGGCTTAGCTGGGTTTTGGCCCGCTTGACTCCAGTTGTATTGAGTAGTTTCTTTGGATCAATAATAAAGCTAGCACCAGAATTGGCTTCAGAGGAAAGAGCATAAGGATCATGTACTTCCAGCCACTGACCATTGACCTTGTGGAGATAGGTGTAGCTAGCTCTCTCCCAATCACCAGGAATCGTTGTTTTCCAAACGCCTTTTTCCTGACGAAGGAGGGGCCAGACAGTTTCTTTGCCATCTTTTTTCAACTTGATAAGGACTTGCTCGGAGATAGGAGCCCAGAAGGCAAAAGAAGTAGCTTTCGCAGAATAAGTTGCACCAAGATCATCCTGGTCGTAGTCAAAAGTTTGATCAAAAATCGGTTCTTGGACAATATGTCGGAATGCTAGGACTGTTTTATTGCGGTCCTGGTCGTAGACGAGATAATGCTGTTCCAAATCGATATCTTCTTCCAAAGTCAGGCTGTAGAGGCAATGTTCAGTAGAAGATTTGCAAGTTTGAATACTCAGAGGAATCACCTGGTCGTCAGTTTCCAAAGTGAAGGATAGGTCCTTAGCATCATAAATGATGGGTAACTGAAGATTAATCAGTCGTGTGTTATCTAAATAAGCTTGAAAGGTTCTAAAAGACATAAATCTCCTTTATACAAGATAAGATAGCTCTAAAAGCGCGTGCACCATCAGAGGCTGTCGGTAAAAAATTATATAGTAAGTCTAAATGATCGCCAAACATAAAAATGCAAGGCCAAAGAGAAGTACAACCGTAGTTTAACTTGAATGTAACTACGGTTGTTATTTTTTATCTGGGATTGAGGTCCAATTTTCGTGTTTTTAGTATTTCGGTTTACGTTCCGATGAGAATACCAATTTACCGTTCGATAATTTTATGAGAAATCAGCTGACGATAACAGATTTTCCGATTTTCCTTGGTATCATTGATGATCTGTAGGATGGTTTGGAAGGACACTCTACCCAGTTCTAGGGTATTGATATCAACATAGGCAACCAGGTCTAACTTTGGATCCACCGAATCAAAAGAAAGGACTGGGATAGTTAAGTTTTGTGAAGAGAGAAAATCACAAACACCAGATGCCAGCAAGCTATCTGTAGTGATGATGGCATCAATATTTGGATTTTTTGCTAGCAAGCGCTTGGTAAACTGGTAACCTTTTTCTTCCAAAAATTCTGTGACAAAGGCAGTGCTCTGAGGATCTAATTCCAGCTGATGCTCTTTTAAGGCATTTTCGTAGCCGGTATAACGGTCTTGGGTTACAAAGAGCTTTTTAGTTCCTCCGATAAAAGCAATATGGCGGCAACCTTTTTTTATGAAATATTCAGTTGCATCGAACCCCGCTTGGATATTATCATTGTCGACCAAAGGAATAAAAGGAGAAAGAGATTTTCCTAGGATAAGGAAGGGGAATTGCTCTTCGTAGGCCATCCGAACTAGAGGATCGTTTTCTTCGGCGTAAAGGAAAATAAGTCCATCCACCCGACGGCCGTGTACCATTTGAGAAATGGCTGTCATCCGTTCTTTCTCATCTTTACCGGTAGCAATCTGAATAGCGTATTGGTGCTGAGAAGCTACTTGTGAGATCCCTCTCAGAACAGATGGAAAAAATGGATTTTGATAGAAAGCATCTGAATCATCTGGTAAGACGAGGCCGATGACCTGAGTATAACTGCTGACCAGACTGCGGGCATTTAGATTTGGATGGTAATTCAGTTCTTTCATAGCCTTGCGAACCCGTTTTTTTGTCTCATCACTAATCGTAGACTTGTTCTGGATAACACGGGTTACAGTTGAGGGCGAAACCTCAGCTAGTTTGGCAACATCTTTAATAGTAACAGGCATGATGACCTCCTAATTTTCATCACGGAAATGCGTACGATAAAAGGTGATAACAAGGAATAATACAAAGAGAATATTTTGAATCATAATCATGGTTGTCAAAGGCTGACCTAATATGCCAAAGAAGACAGCAATGAGAGTCGGAAGCCCAAGACAGTTTAGAGTGAAATGATAACATTCCTTGAACTTTTTAAATGAAAAGAGTTTAGATTTTTTAGTTAGATAAAGGAAGAGACTGGCTCCAAAGGTCACAATGAAGAAGTTAAAGGTCAAGAGCAGGCCAGACACCAAAAGTAAAAATAGACTGATAATCAAACGGTTTTGCTGGAACCAATCTTTGGAGATGGCCTCGCTCAAGCTTTCCTTATCCTTTAAAGCTTCCTGATTGATAGCCTGGTAACGAATGGCAGCCAATTCTTTCTTGCTTTTACTGATCAGGAGATGATCCTTGTCAAAATAAAGCGTTAACTTGTCCCCTGGTCTGGTATCCTTGTGATGTCCGATAATAACCTGGCCGTCTTTATTTTTTTGTACACCAAAATGACTATCATAAGTTAGTTGGCCGTCTTTGATCTGAACATGATTGCTAAGCTCTTTCATAGCAGACTCATCTAAAGGCTGAAAAACTTGATCGATAAAGGTATCTAATGGATAGCTCTCTTTGGCAGCTGTCTGCAATGCCATAGGAATCAAGGTCAAAGAAATTAAGAAAAGACTAGTAAAAATCAGTTGGAACCAAGACAAAAGCTTGCGGTTGGCAAAAGCTTTTTTAAATTGAAAAATACTTGAAAAATAATTAAAAGGGTAGGGGTACATAGTAGCTCTTTCTAATTTTTATAGTCGTCCGACAAAAAACAGGGTGGGACAAGATTATCCCTTGTCACCACCGCTTGTTAAACCAGATACAAAGTTCTTTTGTAGGAAGAAGAATAAGATACAGATTGGAAGAGCAGTTAAGATAGCTCCTGCGGCAAAGAAGGCGATTTTCATATTTTTAACATCGCTGACAAATGTTCTCAGACCGACTGCAACTGTAAAGAATTCTTTATCCCGAAGGAGGAAACTAGATAAGATATAGTCTCCAAATGGTCCCATGAATGCCCAAAGTGCTTGTACAGCAACCATTGGACGAACCAGAGGAAGGACGATTTGCCAGAAGCGTCGGAAATGACCGGCACCATCTAGTTTAGCTGACTCATCAAGAGAGATTGGAACGGTATCAAAGTAACCTTTCATCAGCCAAGCATTCATTGGAATTCCTCCACCAACATAAAGGAAGATGAGGAACCAGTTTTGGTTCAAGGCATTCAACATCAAAGCCATGACGAAGAAGGCGGTGAGGGCAGCAATGGTTGGTACCATCTGGATAATCAAGAAGAAGACCAAGCTTTGCTTGCGGGCGATGAAGTTATAGCGGCTGTATGCGTAACCAGCTAAAACTACTATACTGGTTTGCACAATCATTGTCAAGACGGCAATGATGACCGTATTGAGGTACCAGGTTCCGTAGAGTGTTTCAGAGAAGAGCCTGCTGAAGTTGTCAAAACTCCAATCGATATTAAAATCAAGTTTGAAGGCGACAATGTTACCAGTTTTAAAGGCTGATGTAATCGTAATTAATAGAGGATAAATAATGATTACTGACAGAACTACGAGATACAGGTAAGTCAGAAAATGATTAAAGTGACGTTTTAATTTTACAGAATTATTCATTTTAGACGTCCTCCATGTCAAATGCGTGTAGTTTCTTGAAAGCAATCATTGAAATACCGATAACGATAATTGAGATAATCAAGGTTACGGCTGCGGCCATTGAGTACTGAGGTGCAGTACCAGTAGTTAAACGATAAATCCAAGAAATCAAGATATCTGTTGAACCAGCGCCTCCACCGACACTACCAGGTCCACCCGCATTAAAGAGGTAGATGATAGAGAAGTTATTGAAGTTGAAGGTATACTGACTGATAAGAGTTGGCGCAGCAACAGCTAAAATCATTGGTAGCGTAATGTTGCGGAATTTTTGCCAAGCATTTGCTCCATCAATATAAGCAGCTTCATACAAATCATTTGGAATGGATTGCAGAATTCCCAAAGTTAAGACGTAGATGTATGGGAATCCTAGCCAACCTTGCATCATAATCAAGGCAACCTTGGTCCAAGTAGGATTTGTTTTCCAAGGGATGAGGGTATTGTTCAAGAAAGGCAATACCTTGCTAAGCAAAGGAATAACTTGGGTGTTGATTGCACCGATACTATCATTAAACATATTTGAGAAAGTCAAGATTGTAATGAAAGCTGGTACCGCCCAAGGAAGTAGGAAGATAACACCGAAGATGCGTTTTCCTTTGATAAAAGGCTGGTTAGCAATAATAGCTGTGAAAATACCGATAACAATTTGTAAAGTTGAAGCACATAAAGCCCAGATGATGGTCCAAGATAGGACAGAACCAAAGGCTGAGCGGAAAGTGCTGAGACTCCAAATGTTGCTGAAGTTTGTCAAACCAACCCAGTCCAGCAGTTTTGTTGGAGGAAGGTGTTTGAAATCATAGTTTGTAAAAGCAATCAGAAGAGTTACCAATACAGGGAAAATGATAGCAAAGGTCATAGCTACATAAGAAGGGATGATCAGCAAGTATGGGAAACCATTCTCATAGATGTTGTGAATCATTTCTTTCAGAGTAGTATGAACCGGAATACCGTTATTCCAGCGTTTAGCTGTTGTGTGAGCGTCCTTTAAGTTGAAGGCATAAAATAGGAAATAAACCAGTACGATAATTAAGTGGAAGGCACCACGGATCAACATAAAGAGGGAGTTGTCGCGTCCGCGCATTTCACCAAGTGTGATAAGATTTCCTAGCTCACCAGAAGCGATCGCAAAGAAATAGATTAGAAAGGCCAGTGTCACACCTAAGAAGATGAACCCCTTGGCTTTCTGTTTGTTATAAATTTGTCCAAGTCCTGGAATCAGGGACAGCAACAAGGCTTTACTTGGGTTCTGTTGTCTAGTCATATTTGTCTCCTGAATAAGAATCAAAGAGGGGCTAAAAATTTTGAAAGCAGAGAATATAAAACTAAATGTTAGAAAATATTTCTCTTTTTTCAAAATTTTTAAGAAACCCGTAGTTGTTTTAATAGCTTTTTTAATAAAGAAGGGGTAGGGAAAATTCCCACCCCTAGAGTTCTTTATTATTTGTTAGCGTATTTTTGAGCGATAGTATCTTTGATTAATTTCACTGCATCGTCAGCAGCAGTTTTAACATCTTTTTTACCGCTTACAGCATCGAACAACATAGTTTTAGCTGGATCCCAAACGGTACTCATTTCAGAGATATTTGGCATTGGTTGAGCTGATTGGAACTGTTTAACAACTGCGTCTGTCAGTTCATCTTTCTTGCTTACTGCATACTCGCGTGCTTCTGTGTTAGCAGGTACTTCGTTAGTAGCATCGTAAAATGCTTTTTGTTGATCAGTTGAAGTCAAGAAGTCAACGAATTTTTGAGCAACTTCTGGGTTTTTAGCACCAGTTGGGATAACCCAAGCTTTACCACCACCGAAAGCAGCGTATTCTTTTCCGTTTGGAAGAGTTGGGATAGTTGAAACACCATAGTTTACTTTAGCTTCTTTCAAAGCAGATGCTTTCCATGGTCCATCGATGATAGCAGCAGTTTTACCTTCTTGGAATTGTGATTGGATCAAGTTTCCAGCGCCTTCAGTATCTTGCATTCCTTTAGGCCATTTTGCATACCAAGTTTTAGCGTATTCGATACCTTTAATTGCACCTTCATTAGCAAGACCGATGTCTTTAGGATCTTTACCATTGTCACCGAATACATAACCGCCGTTACCAGCTAGAAGTCCGTAAGCGTAGTAGAAGTTTGTCCAGTCAGCAAGGAAGGCAGATGTTTTACCATCTTCACCAGCAAATGCATATTTGCTGTCTTTAGCAAGCTCTTCTAATTCAGCAAAAGTAGTTGGAGCTTTTGAAATCAAGTCCTTGTTGTAGTACATTACAAGAGTTTCGATAACAGCAGGTGCTCCGTATGTTTTACCTTCTGTTGTTACTAGAGATTCAGTAGTTTTATCTGTCTTACTATCTTTGCTTAATTTTACTTCGTTTAATTGTCCATCTGTACCGAGGCTTCCTACGCGGTCGTATGGAGCCATCAAAACGTCTGGAGCTTTACCAGACTGGTTGTCGAGTGAAAGGTTGTCCAATCCACCCATTTGGTCACCAGTTTTAATAGTAACTTTAGAACCAGTTTCTTTTTCAAAAGCTGCTGCAGCTTTCTCCATGTAAGCCTTGTACTGCTCTTCAACATAAACAGTAACGTTTTTATCACCAGATTCAGATGATTTAGTTGAAGAAGCCTTGCTACCACAAGCAGCTAAAATAAAGCTAGCTACAGCAACAGTACCTAATACGGCAGCACTTTTAAGAGCTTTGTTTTTCATGTTTATTCCTCCTAAGAATAAAAAAGTAATAATTTACATTTAAGTTTACGCAAACGTTTTCTTAAACTGAAAAAATTATATCACAAAAAGTAACCGTTTGCAAGATATTTTTCTAAAAAATCAAAAAAATATTTTTTATTCGACAAATTATTTGTCAATACTATAGAAGAAAAAAAGAAAAGTTAGATGATTCGCTTGAAGAATTGAAAAAATTTTTATAAAATGGTTGCATAGAAAACTAAAAACAGATATAATCGAACTACGCAAACGTTTTCGTTGAACAAAACGTAGATTTTAACTAAGAAAAATATTGAGGTGACAAGATGAAAGAACGTCAAAGTGGTGTTCTCATGCATATTTCTTCTTTGCCAGGGAAATACGGAATTGGTTCTTTTGGGAAAAGTGCGTATGATTTTGTAGATTTCTTGGTAAGAACTAAGCAACGCTACTGGCAGATTTTGCCGTTAGGTACAACTAGTTATGGAGACTCTCCTTACCAATCTTTTTCTGCTTTCGCAGGAAATACTCACTTTATTGACTTAGATCTTCTTATAAAAGAAGGTTTGCTTCAAGAAAGTGATTTAGATGGTGTGGATTTTGGAAGTGACCCTAAGGCCGTTGACTATGCTAAGATATTCGAAGCACGTCGTCCACTATTGGAAAAAGCTGTTAAAAATTTCCTTCAAAGTTCTGATTTGAAGGCTTATAAAAAATTTGTGGCAGACAATGCCAACTGGTTAGACCTGTATGTTGACTACATGGCAATCAAAGAGCACTTTGATTTGGCGGCGTGGACAGAGTGGTCTGATGAAGACATTCGCCTGCGTAAGCCAGAGGCCTTGGCTGATTACCGTGAGCGCCTGAGCGAACAGATGGAATACCATCGTGTCACTCAATACTTCTTCTTCCAACAATGGCTAGCTTTAAAAGATTATGCGAATAAGCATCATATTGAGATTGTCGGAGATATGCCAATCTATGTAGCAGCAGACAGTGCTGATGTTTGGGCACAACCACATTTCTTTAAAACAGACGCTGTTGGTAAACCAACTTGCGTGGCAGGATGTCCGCCTGATGAATTCTCAGAAACAGGCCAGCTTTGGGGGAACCCAATCTATGACTGGAAAGCTATGGATAAAGATGGCTATTCTTGGTGGGTTGAGCGTCTGCGTGAAAGCTTTAAGATTTATGACATCGTTCGTATTGACCATTTCCGCGGATTTGAATCTTATTGGGAAATCCCAGCGGATTCAGAAACAGCTGCAACTGGTAAGTGGGTAAAAGGACCTGGCTATGCTCTATTTAAAGCTGTTAAAGAAGCTTTGGGAGAACTGAATATTATTGCGGAAGACCTAGGCTTTATGACTGATGAAGTTATTGAGTTGCGTGAGAAGACTGGTTTCCCAGGAATGAAGATTCTGCAGTTTGCCTTCAATCCAGATGACGAAAGTATCGATAGCCCACACTTGGCACCTCATAACTCAGTAATGTATACAGGAACTCATGATAATAATACAGTTCTTGGCTGGTATAAGGATGAGATTGATGATCCAACTCGTGAATACTTAGCTGTTTATACCAACCGTAAAGAATACGAAACTGTTCCTCATGCAATGCTCCGTACGATCTTTGCTTCTGTTAGCTATATGGCAATCGCAACCATGCAAGATTTACTGGAATTAGATGGTTCTGCAAGAATGAACTTGCCATCCACTATTGGTGGCAACTGGCAATGGCGTATGACAGAAGACGAACTGTCTAAAGAGGTAGAGGCAGAGTTGCTCTCTCTAACAACTATTTATCGTCGAATTAATACAAAACTTAAACCCCAAAACAATGTAAATCAGAATTCCAAAGGAGAAAAAAATGTCTAAATTACAGCAATACGTACAAAATGCGTATCAAAAAAACATTGCTGATTGTACTAATGAAGAACTCTATACAGCTCTTTTGAACTATACAAAAGAATACAGTGCAACTAAACCTGTCAATGATTCAAAGAAGAAATTGTACTATATTTCTGCTGAGTTCCTGATTGGTAAACTCTTGTCAAACAACTTGATCAACCTTGGCCTTTATGATGATGTCAAAAAAGAATTGGCTGATGCAGGTAAAGATTTGATTGAAGTAGAAGAAGTAGAATTAGAACCATCTCTTGGTAATGGTGGTTTGGGCCGTTTAGCTGCCTGCTTCCTTGATTCAATCGCAACTCTCGGTTTAAATGGAGACGGTGTAGGTTTGAACTACCACTTTGGTCTCTTCCAACAAGTGTTGAAAAACAACGAGCAAACAACAATCCCTAACTTCTGGTTGAGTGATCAAAACTGGTTGGTAAAATCTACTCGTAGCTACCAAGTACCTTTTGCAAACTTTACTTTAACTTCTACACTCTATGACATTGATGTACCAGGTTATAAGACAGAAAAGAAAAACCGTTTGCGTCTCTTCGATCTAGATTCTGTGGACTCTAGCTTGATTGAAAAAGGAATTGATTTCGACAAGACAGATATTGCTCGTAACTTGACTCTCTTCCTTTATCCAGACGATAGTGACAAACAAGGTGAACTTCTTCGTATCTTCCAACAATACTTTATGGTTTCAAATGGTGCGCAATTGATCATTGATGAAGCAATCGAAAAAGGAAGCAACTTGCACGATCTTGCAGACTATGCAGTTGTACAAATCAATGATACTCACCCTTCAATGGTTATCCCTGAGTTGATCCGTCTCTTGACAGAACGTGGGTTGGAATTTGACGAAGCTGTAAACATTGTCAAGTCAATGACAGCTTATACAAACCACACTATTCTTGCAGAGGCTCTTGAGAAATGGCCACTAGAATTCTTGGAAGAAGTTGTTCCTCATCTTGTTCCGATTATCAAGGAACTTGACAAACGTGTCAAGAAAGTTTACAAAGATCCTGCTGTCCAAATCATTGACGAAAATGACCGTGTTCATATGGCTCATATGGATATCCATTATGGATACAGTGTTAACGGGGTTGCGGCTCTCCACACTGAGATCTTGAAGAACTCTGAGTTGAAAGCTTTCTATGACATCTACCCAGAAAAATTCAACAACAAAACAAACGGTATTACTTTCCGTCGTTGGCTTATGCATGCTAACCCACGCCTTTCTCACTATTTAGATGAAATTCTTGGTAATGGTTGGCACCATGAAGCAGAAGAACTTGAAAATCTTTTGTCTTATGAAGATAAAGCTGCTGTCAAAGAAAAATTGGAAAGCATCAAAGCTCACAACAAACGTAAATTGGCTCGTCACTTGAAAGAACACCAAGGTGTGGAAATCAATCCAAACTCTATCTTTGACATCCAAATCAAGCGTCTTCACGAGTACAAACGCCAACAAATGAACGCTTTGTATGTGATTCACAAATACCTTGACATCAAGGCTGGAAACATTCCTGCTCGTCCAATTACTGTCTTCTTTGGTGGTAAAGCAGCTCCTGCTTACACAATTGCGCAAGATATTATCCACTTGATCCTTTGCTTGTCAGAAGTCATTGCAAACGACCCAGCAGTAGCTCCACACTTGCAAGTAGTCATGGTTGAAAACTACAATGTTACTGCAGCAAGCTTCCTTATCCCAGCGTGTGATATCTCAGAACAAATCTCACTTGCTTCTAAAGAAGCTTCAGGTACTGGTAACATGAAATTCATGTTGAACGGAGCTTTGACTCTTGGTACTATGGACGGTGCTAACGTGGAAATCGCTGAGTTGGTTGGCGACGAAAACATCTACATCTTTGGTGAAGATTCAGAAACTGTTATCGACCTTTACGCAAAAGCAGCTTACAAATCAAGCGAATTCTATGCTCGTGAAGCTATCAAACCATTGGTTGACTTCATCGTCAGCGACGCTGTTCTTGCAGTAGGTAAAGAAGAACGCTTGGAACGTCTTTACAACGAATTGATCAACAAAGACTGGTTCATGACTCTCCTTGACTTGGAAGACTACATCAAAGTCAAAGAGCAAATGCTTGCTGACTACGAAGACCGTGACGCATGGTTGGATAAAGTTATTGTAAACATTGCTAAAGCTGGTTTCTTCTCAGCTGACCGCACGATTCAACAATACAATGATGAAGTGTGGCATTTAGATAAATAAAAAATTCTCTTAGATAACCCCATCAGTTAGATCTTAATTCTGACTGCTGGGGTTTTTGTTTTATGGAGGATGAAGACATAGGGCTAGAAGGCAAGGCATATAGAAAAAGAGGAAGAAATGTTGAAATTTCTGTTGTTTTATGACTTTATATTTGATTTTATGTATAAAATCTATTTGTCGTGTTTATAATGTATAGATTGCATAAAAATTAGATGAAATATCCTTGACAACTTCATAGAAGAATATATAATATAAAGTAAGGGATTGTACCCAAATATAAAGGAGGAAATGTTGTGAAAAAGACGAATAGAAAGCTCTTTCATGCATTTATGACGCTGTTGTTAATAGTATCGGTATTCATACCCCTACTAAAAACAAGCTATACAGTAAAAGCGGAAGAATTACCGTCAAACAACTATACGATGACAACCTCTCCAACCATTAATAATAATCGGTTGGTTGATGGTGCCAAGTATGGTGAAGGAAAGTTTTATCTTAATCCGACCTACAAGTTTGATGATTCTGCCACTTTGAAGAACGGGGACTTTATGGTTTATAAAGTGCCAAAAGAGTTTAAAGTTGAGCGTGACATCACGACAGATATCTACGCCAAGGATGGAGCTACTAAAATCGCAGAACTGCAGACAAATGCTGCAACTAATTCTGCTACAGTGACCATTACTAATGAAGAATACTTCAAAAATCTGACAGAAGATCGTGAATTGACTGCTTTATTCACTGTAGTTTGGGCGGATGATGTCGAGTTAAATAAGGAATACAGCATTGATATTCCTGGTGCCGGGACATACAGATTGACTCGTATCGTACCAGATGATGATCCTACTGGTTATACCAAGTGGGGTGTCCAAGATGCTGATGATCCTAATTATGTTAACTGGCGTATTCGTATCAATCGTTACGTAAAACCTGTTACAGGAGTTAAGATTGAGGATACAATCCCTGAAGGTCAAGTCTTAGCAAGTGAAATTACTGGATATTACTTTACTGAGTGGAATAAGGCTGAGGCTCGTCCAAGACTGGATGCTTCACATGTAAATGTTACAGGTACAAACTCTTTCACTATCACTCCAAATGGAAATGGTGACTTGAGTACACAAGGTCTATATGTTTTGTACCGTACTCGTTTGACTGCTCCAGTTGATAATACTACCAAGAAAGCTTTCAACAATGTGAAAGTGACAACATCAGATGGTGTTTATGATGTGGATGGCTTTGCCTCTCTGACAACTACTGAAGGAATTGGATCAGGTGCTCGCCCTTCTGAAGTTGAATTTGAAGTTACAAAACAACTGAATGGTGGAACATTGAAAGGTGATGAATTCATCTTCCAATTGATTGATCCAGATGGCAAAGTAGTTGAAACTGCCAAAAACAACAAAGACGGACAAGTTAAATTTAAGGCCATTAAATTTTCAACAGCTGGTACTTTCAAATACCAAATCAAAGAAGTGGATGAGAAAGAACCAGGCTATGTTTATGATAACAAGACCATTAATGCTGAAGTTACAGTAACAGATGTCTATGGAGAAAAGATTGCAAGTGTTAAATACGACAACAAAGTATTTGTAAATTCTTACTCTGCTAAACCAACTACAGCAACTATTGAAGCAATTAAAGTTTTGAAAGGCAGAGCCCTTGAAGCTGACAAGTATGAGTTCGAGCTCAAAGAAGGCGATACAGTCGTTGGTACAGCTAAAAACAAAGCAGATGGTTCGGTAGTTTTCCCAGCAATTGAGTATACTGCTGCAGGCCCTCATACATATACAATTACTGAAAAAGCTGGTAATGAACCAGGTGTGACTTATGATACGGCTTCACACACAGTAACCGTAGATGTTGCGGACAATGGACGTGGTCAGCTTGAAGCAACTGTTCCAGCTGAGAAGCCAGTCTTCACCAATACTTATGCTGCAAAACCAGGTAAAAAAGTAATTGAAGCTAAGAAAGTTCTAAATGGTAAAGAACTTGAGGCCGACAAATATGAGTTCGAGCTCAAAGAAAACGACAAAGTAGTTGCTACAGCTAAGAATACTGCAGATGGTTCGATTAGTTTCCCAGAAATTGAATACACTGAGGCAGGGACTTATACTTACACTATGTCAGAAAAAGCTGGTAATGAACCAGGTGTGACTTATGACACAGCTTCACACACAGTAACTGTAGATGTTGTGGACAATGGTCAAGGTCAGCTTGAAGCAACTGTTACAAGTGAAAAGCCAGTCTTCACCAATACTTATGCTGCAAAACCAGGTAAAGCAATAATTGAAGCTAAAAAGGTTCTAAATGGTAAAGCCCTTGAAGCAGATAAGTATGAGTTTGAACTGAAAGACTCTGAAGGAAATCTTGTTGATACCGCTAAGAACAAAGCAGATGGCAGCATTACTTTCAAAGAAATTGAGTATAAAGTACCAGGCCTTCATACTTATCTTGTGTCAGAAAAAGCTGGCAAGGAAGAAAACGTTACCTACGATACAAATACTCACGAAGTAACTGTAGATGTTGCGGATAACGGACAAGGTCAATTGGTAGCAACTATCACTAGTGAACAACCAGTTTTCACTAACACTTATACAAAACCAGCTCCAGCTGCTGATACCATTACAATTGAAGCGACAAAAACTTTAGTTGGAAAGGAATTAGAAGCAGGTAAATATGAATTTGAATTGAAGGAAGGCGACAAAGTCATCGGCACGGCAACAAATGCTGCAGATGGAAAAGTTGTATTCCCATCAATCACATATACAGAAGCAGGTACACATACCTACACTGTTGCTGAAAAAGCTGGCAATGAAGAGAATGTTACTTACGATACGACAGTCCACACAGTAACCGTAGAGGTTGCAGACAATGGCCAAGGTAAGTTAGTATCTACAATTACTGGCAATAAACCAGCATTTGTGAATAAATACACTGCACCAACTCCACCGCCAACTCCAAATCCGCAACAACCAACTCCAGCCACTGCAACTATTCAAGCAAACAAGGTCTTGACTGGTAAAGAGTTGAAAGATGGTCAGTTTGAATTTGAGTTGACTTATCAAGGTAACGTAGTGGATACTGCTAAGAATAAAGCGGATGGTTCAGTAACCTTTAAATCGCAAAGCTTCACTTCACCAGGTAAGTATGAATACACTATTACTGAAAAAGTTGGGAATGAAGCTGGTGTGACTTATGATAAGACAGTTCACAAAGTGACTGTAGAAGTTGCTTATGATACGAATGGTAAACTTGTAGCGACCGTTACTGGTAACGGACCAACCTTTACCAATACGTATGCTGCTAAAACACCTCCAACATCATCTGAAGAAAAACCAAAACCATCAGGTGATAAGCATGAAGATCCTAAGAAGGAAGAACCTAAAAAAGAAGTGAAGAAAGAATTGCCTAAGACAGGAACAGCTGAGTCCTCAGCCTTCTCTGTTTTTGTTGGCTTCCTACTCCTTGCAGCTTCAGTCTTCTTATATCGTACTAAAAAGGTTAATTAATCTTTGGTTTTAAAAGAAAGAGAGCGATAGAAAGCCTTCATTAAAAAGGTTTCTCGCTCTCTTTTTTATTTAAAATAGTCCTAAACTATGATATTTTGATATAATGGTGACATGAGTAGAATTTTAGATAATGAACAAATGATGGATGAAGAAATGGTGGAGCGCACGCTTCGACCACAATATCTGCAGGAGTATATTGGCCAAGATAAGGTCAAGAATCAGTTGAAGATTTTTATTGAAGCAGCTAAACTCAGAGATGAGGCTTTGGATCATGCGCTTTTGTTTGGCCCTCCTGGACTGGGGAAGACGACCATGGCTTTTGTGATTGCCAATGAGCTGGGTGTGAATATCAAGCAGACTTCGGGACCGGTTATTGAAAAAGCAGGAGATTTGGTTGCTATTTTAAATGATTTAGAGCCTGGTGACGTTCTTTTTATCGATGAAATACACCGTCTGCCAATGGCAGTAGAAGAAGTCCTCTACAGTGCTATGGAAGATTTTTACATCGATATCATGATTGGTTCAGGGGATGCTAATCGTAGTGTCCATCTTGATTTGCCACCATTTACCCTCATAGGTGCAACAACGCGTGCAGGAATGTTGTCCAATCCTCTGCGTGCTCGCTTTGGTATCACAGGGCACATGGAGTACTATGAAGAAGCTGATTTGACTGAGATTGTTGAGCGAACGGCAGAAATTTTTGAGATGGATATCACTCATGAAGCAGCTAAAGAACTGGCTTTGCGTAGTCGTGGCACCCCTCGAATTGCCAACCGTCTATTGAAGCGGGTTCGAGATTATGCTCAGATTATGGGCAATGGTTTGATTGACGAGACGATCACAGATCAAGCTCTTTCCATGTTAGATGTAGATCATGAAGGTCTGGACTATGTTGATCAAAAAATTCTGCGAACGATGATTGAGATGTATGGTGGTGGTCCAGTCGGTCTAGGTACCTTGTCCGTAAATATTGCTGAAGAGCGTGAAACGGTCGAAGATATGTATGAGCCTTATTTGATTCAAAAGGGCTTTATCATGAGAACGAGAACTGGTCGTGTTGCGACTAGAAAAGCCTATGAACATTTAGGTTATGAATATATGGAGAAATAGGCTTATGGAGATAGAAGAGAAAAATCTTCTAGACCTTTTCTATGCTGATCAGCATCTAATGACTATTGTAAAGATTATTCGTGACTTAAATTTACAAGATAGCTGGCTGGCAGCTGGAAGTGTTAGAAATTTCATCTGGAATCATTTGTCAGGTCGGGAAAAGTTTGATTTTGAAACAGATATAGATGTGATATTCTTTGATCCAACAGTCTCTTATGAGGAGACGCTAAAAATTGAGAAGCGTTTGAGAGAAGCTTATCCACTCTATCAATGGGAAATAAAGAACCAAGTTTACATGCATATTCACAGTCCTAATACTGAGCCTTATACCAGTTCACAGGACGCTATGAGTAAATATCCAGAAACCTGTACAGCTCTTGGCTTACGTTTATTAAAAAACGGTGTTCTTGAGTTATTCACAGCTTATGGCTTGACTGATCTTGTTAACTTTCAAGTCAATCCTACACCGCATTTTTTAGCGGATGAGGAAAGGATCAAACTTTATAGAGAACGTTTGGAAAAGAAAAAATGGCAATCTAAGTGGCCTAGGTTGGACATTTATTTGCCAGAAAAAGAAACTTAAAATTGCTTTAAGATAATTTTAAGTTGGCTCGAGTATACTGTAGTCATAAGTTAAGAATACTTAGCTTGAACTCCTAAAACTTTTCTTTTTCATAATAATCTCCCTAAAAGACCACCCAATCAGGTGGTCTTTTCCTGCTTATTGGAAGGAAGAAAAATGCTAAATTGGCAGAAAAGCGTCCAGTTTTTTTGGAGGTCAGCAACCTATTTAATGTCATTTTCTGATATAATTAAGAAGAGGTATTTCTATGAAGAAAATTGTATTTGTTTGCTTGGGCAACATCTGTCGGAGTCCAATGGCTGAGTTTGTTATGAAAAGCTTGACTGATAAATTTCATATTGAAAGTCGGGCAACTTCTAATTGGGAACATGGAAATCCAATTCACAAAGGGACTCAAGCAGCTTTGAATGAGCATGCGATTATATTTGATGTTGAAAAAACTTCTCTGCAGATGTCTGAAAAGGACTTTGCCTTCTTTGATTATATCGTTGGTATGGATGCTTCCAATGTGGCAGATTTAAAAGAGATGGCTCCTCGGAAATACCAGGATAAGATATATCAATTTATGGATAAAAGTGTACCAGATCCTTGGTATACTAATGATTTTGATGAAACTTACCGGTTGGTTCAAGCGGGATGTGAGCGCTGGCTGGAACGTTTGGATGGATAAAAATGGATAAATTAAAAGAATTTTATAATCGCTACCAGCATTATTTGACAAGAACAAATTTTGAGATAGCTGCTGTTACACTAATTGCTTTGTCTGCGATTTTAGTTTTTACTTCTAATATTCCAGATAAAGGAGTGCTTACTCTTGATAAGGGAGCGATTAAGTATGATGGCAGTCTGGTTCATGGAAAGATGGATGGTCAAGGAACTTTGACTTTCAAAAATGGCGATAAGTACGAAGGAGATTTCAAAAATGGAATCTTTGATGGCAAGGGGAAATTTACCTCTAAGAGCGGTTGGAAGTACGAAGGTGAGTTTAGTAAAGGCCAAGCGGACGGCCAAGGCACTCTAATAACCGAGCAAAAGGTCGTTTACAAAGGAAAGTTTAAACAAGGAATTTATCAAAATGCGCATTAAATGGTTTTCATTAGTAAGGATAGCAGGTTTGCTTCTCGTTCTACTCTATCATTTCTTCCAGGGAGTGTTTCCTGGAGGCTTTATTGGGGTGGACGTTTTCTACGCATTTTCTGGGTTCTTGATCACCTCACTCCTGATTGATGAATTTGCTAAACGTCAAGAAATTGATATCTTAGGATTTCTAAGACGACGTTTTTATAGGATTTTTCCGCCTCTGGTCTTTATGATTCTGATCACTCTGCCGTTTACCCTCTTCATTCGCAAAGATTTTGTGGCTGGTATTGGAACGCAGATAGCGGGTGCCCTAGGTTTTGTAACAAATTTCTATGAAATTTTATCGGGCGGTAGCTACGAGAGTCAGTTTGTACCTCATTTATTTGTACATACTTGGAGTTTAGCACTTGAGGTGCATTATTATATTTTGTGGGGATTGGCAGTCTGGTTCTTGGCTAAGAAAAGTCGAAGCCTCGGCCAATTTCGAGGGATGATTTTTCTGATTTCGACAGGGATTTTCTTATTTAGTTTTCTGTCCATGTTTGTAAGTAGCTTTTTCACTAAGAATTTTTCTTCACTTTATTTTTCAAGCTGGACACATATCTTCCCCTTCTTTGCTGGGACAGCTTTAGCTACAGTTTCTGGTGTTCAAAATGTAGGGGCAAATTTTAAGAAACTAGAACAGTCTTGGACCATGAAGCAGACGATAGCCACTATTGGTGGTGGTTTTGCCGTCTTAATTCTTCTAACCTTCCTGCTTCGTTTTGATAATATCTTCACTTATTTAGTCGGCTTTCTCCTAGCAACGATAGCTGCCTTGGCTATGATTTTGGGTGCTCGTGTTCTCCATGAAAAGACACCTAAGCTGGAAGAGCCAATCTGGGTCACATTTATTGCTGATACGAGTTACGGTGTTTATCTCTTCCATTGGCCTTTTTACATTATTTTCAGTCAGCTGATGGGGAATGCAGGAGCAGTAGTATTAACTACTCTTCTATCCTTTGCCTTTGCAGCAGTTTCTTTCTATATTTTAGAGCCTGTATTAGCGGGAAGAAAACCAGATTTGTTTGGTATTAAGCTTGATGTAAAATCAATTGCGAGACCGATTTTTTATAGTCTGATCCCTTTGGGGCTCATCTGCTTCTTTATCATCTTTACTTCCCCTAAAGTTGGAGCTTTTGAGGAAGACTTAATGATTAATGCCTTAAATCAAGCAGATAGTAAAATGCAACTAACTCGTAGCCAAGCGGATCAAACAACAGCAACTGATTACAATGTGGCGCCTGGAACGACCTTGATAGGTGATTCTGTTGCTCTGCGAGCTAATGACTGGTTACAAGAGGCCATTCCTGGTGTGCAGTTGGATGCGGCTGTCAGCCGAAATCTGGAATCAGGTCTAGAGGTTTTCCAGACAGATATTAGCAACAAGGTTCTTCTACAAAATGTAGTCCTTGCTTTAGGCGCTAATACAGTTCCTAATTACGAAGAAGTGCTTAATAAACTGGTCGAAAAACTTCCAAAAGGACACCGTTTAATCTTAGTGACACCGTATGATGGACGAGTTGCTGGAGATGAAAATAGCGATCTAGTAAAAACTCGGCAGTACCAATTGGAATTGGCGAAGAAATATGATTATGTCTACGTAGCAGATTGGTATCAAGCAGCTATTGATAATCCTGCTATCTGGTATGGAACAGATTACGTTCACTTTGGCACTGAGGCACAAAGCATTGCTGCAGGTGGTCAATTATACGCTCAAACAATTAAAACTACACTTGATAAAGCTAATCAAGGTCCTGTTAAACCCTAATTAAATGATGAATATAAAGACCCGAGCTTCGGGTTCTTTATATATAATATATGAAAGCGCTTACCTTATTTTTACAAGCTTCTGTGAAAATATGTAAATGAATCTATGTGAAATGAAATTATTATAAAAGATTAAATTCACAAAGAAATAGCGGAGTCCCCAGCTATAAAAAGATATTGATAAAATTTTCACAAACAATAATAAAAAAGTTTGTGAAATGTAAGCGAAAGTGTTTACAAAGGAAAGCAAATGGGTTATAATAAACTTGTGAAAAAATTAACAAAGGATAAATTCCTTGAAAGCTATGGAGGAAAATATGGCTGATAAAAAAACTGTGTCACCTGAGGAAAAGAAACTTGCAGCTGAAAAGCATGTAGATGAGCTAGTACAAAAGGCCTTGGTTGCTCTTGAAGAAATGCGCAAATTGGACCAAGAACAAATCGACTACATTGTGGCTAAGGCTTCTGTTGCAGCACTTGACGCCCATGGAGAATTGGCGCTTCATGCTTATGAAGAAACTGGCCGTGGAGTTTTTGAAGATAAGGCGACAAAAAATCTATTTGCCTGTGAACACGTTGTAAACAACATGCGTCACACAAAGACAGTTGGCGTTATTGAAGAAGATGATGTGACAGGTTTGACTTTGATTGCTGAACCGGTTGGTGTTATCTGTGGGATTACTCCAACAACCAATCCGACTTCAACTGCAATCTTTAAGTCTTTGATTTCATTGAAGACTCGTAATCCAATCGTCTTTGCCTTCCACCCATCTGCTCAAGAATCATCTGCACATGCAGCTCAAATCGTTCGTGATGCAGCAATCGCAGCGGGTGCGCCTGAAAACTGTATTCAATGGATTACGCAACCGTCTATGGAAGCAACTAGCGCTCTTATGAACCATGAAGGAGTAGCAACAATCCTTGCAACTGGTGGTAATGCAATGGTGAAGGCTGCGTATTCATGTGGAAAACCTGCCCTTGGGGTAGGTGCCGGAAACGTACCAGCTTATGTTGAAAAATCAGCGAATATCCGTCAGGCAGCTCATGATATCGTGATGTCTAAGTCCTTTGACAATGGTATGGTCTGTGCATCTGAGCAAGCTGTTATCATTGACAAAGAAATTTACGATGAGTTTGTTGAAGAATTCAAATCTTACCATACTTACTTTGTTAACAAAAAAGAAAAAGCCCTTCTTGAAGAGTTCTGCTTCGGCGTAAAAGCTAACAGCAAAAACTGTGCGGGTGCGAAATTGAATGCGGACATCGTTGGGAAACCAGCAGCATGGATCGCTGAACAAGCTGGCTTCTCTGTACCAGAAGGAACCAATATCCTTGCTGCAGAATGTAAAGAAGTTGGCGAAAAAGAGCCGTTAACTCGTGAAAAATTATCTCCAGTTATCGCAGTTTTGAAATCTGACAGTCGTGAAGACGGAATTAACAAGGCTCGCCAAATGGTTGAATTTAACGGTCTTGGTCACTCAGCTGCCATCCATACTGCAGATGAGGAATTAACTAAAGAATTTGGTAAAGCAGTTAAAGCTATTCGTGTTATCTGTAACTCACCTTCTACTTTCGGTGGTATCGGGGACGTTTACAATGCCTTCTTGCCATCATTGACACTTGGATGTGGTTCTTACGGACGCAACTCAGTTGGAGATAACGTCAGCGCCATCAACCTCTTGAACATCAAAAAAGTCGGAAGACGGAGAAATAACATGCAATGGATGAAACTTCCTTCAAAAACATACTTTGAACGTGACTCAATTCAATACCTTCAAAAATGTCGTGACGTTGAGCGTGTCATGATCGTTACAGACCATGCTATGGTAGAGCTTGGTTTCCTAGATCGCATCATCGAGCAACTCGATCTTCGTCGTAATAAGGTTGTTTATCAAATCTTTGCAGACGTAGAACCAGATCCAGATATCACAACAGTTGAACGTGGTACAGAGATCATGCGTGCCTTCAAACCTGATACAATCATCGCACTTGGTGGTGGTTCACCAATGGACGCAGCTAAAGTAATGTGGCTCTTCTATGAACAACCAGAAGTTGACTTCCGTGACCTTGTTCAAAAATTCATGGATATCCGTAAACGTGCCTTCAAGTTCCCATTGCTTGGTAAGAAGACTAAGTTTATCGCAATCCCAACAACATCTGGTACAGGATCTGAAGTAACACCGTTTGCCGTTATCTCTGATAAGGCTAACAATCGTAAATACCCAATCGCTGACTACTCATTGACTCCTACTGTAGCCATCGTAGACCCTGCTTTGGTATTAACAGTTCCAGGATCTGTTGCTGCTGATACCGGTATGGACGTATTGACTCATGCAACAGAAGCATACGTATCTCAAATGGCTAGCGACTACACTGATGGTCTCGCCCTTCAAGCAATCAAACTTGTTTTTGAAAATCTTGAAAGCTCTGTGAAGAATGCAGATTTCCATTCACGTGAAAAGATGCATAATGCTTCAACTATTGCTGGTATGGCTTTCGCCAATGCTTTCTTGGGTATTTCTCACTCAATGGCTCATAAGATCGGTGCGCAATTCCACACTATCCACGGTCGTACAAATGCTATCTTGCTTCCATACGTAATCCGCTACAATGGTACACGTCCAGCTAAGACAGCGACATGGCCTAAATACAACTACTACCGTGCTGATGAAAAATACCAAGATATTGCTCGTATGCTTGGCTTACCAGCTTCTACTCCAGAAGAAGGTGTAGAATCTTACGCAAAAGCAGTCTACGAACTTGGTGAGCGCGTTGGTATCCAAATGAACTTCAAGGCTCAAGGAATCGACGAAAAAGAATGGAAGAAACATTCACGTGAATTAGCCTTCCTTGCCTATGAAGACCAATGTTCTCCAGCTAACCCACGTCTTCCAATGGTTGACCATATGCAAGAAATCATTGAAGATTCTTACTACGGTTACAAAGAACGTCCAGGACGTCGTAAATAAGTACATGGCTGAAGGAGTGAAAAACTCCTGTAAAGATCATACAAGAATCCCTCGCTCGCATGAGTGAGGGATTTTTGTATATTGATCAGCAAAATGTAGTGATTGGTGGCGATGGACTGAAATTTAGTCTAGGAGGAGCAATAGCGAACACCGATTTCTTGATTCTATTGATGTTGTTAGGCTATCGTTTTTCTCCTCACTAGGAGCTCAATATGTTGGGATTAATGAGTTTGCCTTCTCCGTGCTAAACATAAACTGAATGGCGATTAGGTGGAATCAAAGAGTGGTCTACTAGCTATCTTTCAGGCGTAGAGTTGTCAAAGAGGTAAAGGTGCTGAAGTGTGTGTTGGCTGAAGGATTAGAAAAAAGCCTAAGATACAGGCTTTTTCTTATGTTCGCTATTTCGTCTGATTTCGTATTTTAAGCATAAAAATAGAATGGTTGGCACTAATAGATTAGGAAGGTTGCCAATTTTCAGAACATGCATATCGTTTAATACATAAAAAATGACATAGACAAGATACAAGACAGTTATAACTATTTCTTTTTTAGATAACATAATGGTCTATTTTTTTCGTCTAGCTAAGTCACTACCAATAACATATGCAGCAGCGAAAATTCCGACTAAAACTCCTAAATCACCACCTTGGATTTCTGCCAAGTTTGTCTCAGTTAGTGTTTCATATTTATCAAAGCTATTGAAATTACTCATGTTATTCTCCTTTTATATAAGTATAGGGTTTTAGCGGTTAATTAAATAACCTAGGCTTAGTCCAGATAGAGCTGCTACTCCAATTTTCCATACAGCAATACCCGCAATAGTAGCAGTGAAGAATTCTCCCCCTTCCACATTCATCAATTCATCTTCAGTTAGGGTGAGGTAGTGGTTTTCAATTGTTGTCATATTTTCCATTGTATATTCTCCTTTATTATACAGGTTACCAACTGTTAAGTTGGTAGAAGTGAAGCTAGCTTTAGGACTAGCGGTTGAGCCGTATCTCATCTATGGTCTAGAGAATGAGAAGTGAAAATCTAGAGAACCGTCGATTTCCTGAAGGTGCTTGGCGTCTAAAAAACCATAAGGCAGGCATGGCAACTCCGCCACATGTTTTCTCTAACTCTTGTTTGCTTAGTTCTTTGAATTCTTTCATTATTGTCTCCAATCTTTTAGATTTTGAAAAATAGTGGCCAGAAAAGTGGTAATAAAAACATCTTGCTACTCCTTTACAGTTTGTTAAGCGATTTTGCTTACACTTAACTATTCGCAGGAAGATGAGAAAAATGAAAAAGAAAGTAAAAAAATCTTTGTTTTTTATTTTATGGAAATGGACTAAATTCTGAAACTACTTTCAGAGTTTTGTGAAAAATACTAAAAATAGGAAACTAAAATCTAAACGCCAGAAAATGTTGAAAGCGCTTTAATAATTATATATAATGACATTACAAAACAAACGGAATATCAAAAAGAAAAAGGAGATTGTCTATGGCACAAATTTCCAAAGAAGCTTTAATTGAACAAATTAGGGATGGCATCATCGTATCTTGCCAAGCCTTACCTCATGAACCGCTTTATACAGAAAAAGGGGGAGTGATTCCGCTTTTAGTTAAGGCTGCTGAGCAGGGGGGAGCAATTGGTATTCGAGCAAATAGTGTTCGGGATATCAAGGAAATTAAAGAGATATCCTCTCTTCCTATTATCGGAATTATTAAGAGGGATTATCCACCGCAAGAACCTTTTATCACTGCAACAATGAAAGAAGTGGATGAGTTGGCGGAGTTAGATATTGAAGTGATTGCAATGGATTGTACTAAAAGGGATCGCTTTGATGGTTTAACGATTGAGGAATTTATTAAGGAAGTCAAGAGAAAGTACCCTAAACAGTTGCTAATGGCAGATATTAGCACTCTTGAAGAGGGTGTAGACGCGGCAGAGGCGGGAGTAGATTTTGTAGGGACAACCTTATCGGGTTATACTTCTTACAGTCCTAAAGTAGATGGGCCTGATTTCGAACTTATCAAAAATCTTTGTAATGCAGGTTTGGATGTCATTGCGGAAGGGAAGATTCATTACCCCGCAGATGCTAAAGTGATTCATGATTTAGGTGTTCGTGGTATTGTGGTTGGAGGGGCAATTACTCGTCCCAAAGAAATAACAGAACGCTTTGTGGCTGCTGTAAAAAAATAGGAATAATTTTACTTAACTAAAAAAGAGGAGGATGGAGGATGATTATTACCAAAATCAATCGTTTAGCAACCTATGCAGGTGTGAATCCGCATTTTGAAAAGTTAATTTCCTTTCTAAAATCAACTGATTTAGATGATCTTCAAGAGGGTTTGCTGGAGATTGATGGAGATAGTATATTTGGGAATTGCTTTACTTATTTAGCTGATGGTGAAGCGGGCACATTTTTTGAAACACACCAAAAATATTTAGATATCCACTTGGTTTTAGAAAATGAGGAAGCGATGGCAGTTACTTCTCCAGAAAGCGTAAGCGTAACCCAAGAATACGATGAAAATAAAGATATTGCGTTATACAAAGGAAAAGTAGAGCAATTAGTGCATCTAAGAGCTGGAGAATGTTTAATTACTTTTCCAGAAGATCTCCATCAACCTAAGGTTCGTGTAAATGATGATCCTGTAAAAAAAGTCGTTTTTAAAGTTGCAATTTCGTAATAAAGGAAGGAAATAACAATGAAAAAATTTAAAAAAATGTTATGTCTTGCAGGTCTTGCTCTGACAGGTCTTGCCTTGGTTGCTTGTTCTGGCAAGACGGAAAAGACAGCTGACAAAGGCTCATCAACAGAATTATCTGGTGAGATTACTATGTGGCACTCCTTTACACAGGGTCCTCGTCTAGAAAGCATCCAAAAATCAGCAGATGAATTTATGAAAAAACATCCAAAAACAAAAATTAAAATCGAAACGTTTTCTTGGAATGACTTTTATACAAAATGGACAACTGGTTTAGCAAATGGTAATGTTCCAGATCTTAGTACAGCACTTCCAAACCAAGTAATGGAAATGGTAAATTCGGATGCCTTAGTTCCTCTTAACGATTCTATTGATCGTATTGGCAAAGACCGTTTTAATAAAACAGCATTAGATGAAGCAAAAATAAAAGATGATTACTATTCTGTACCTCTTTATTCACATGCTCAAGTAATGTGGGTTAGAACCGATATATTAAAAGAACATAATATTGAAGTGCCAAAAACATGGGACCAACTATATGAAGCATCTAAAAAATTAAAAGAAGCAGGTGTTTATGGCTTGTCAGTTCCGTTTGGTACAAACGATTTGATGGGTACTCGCTTCTTGAACTTCTATGTTCGTAGTGGTGGAGGCAGTCTTTTAACTAAAGATTTGAAAGCAAATTTAACAAGTAAGCTTGCTCAAGATGGAATCAAGTACTGGGTAAAATTATATAAAGAAATTTCACCTCAAGATTCCTTAAATTTCAATGTGTTGCAACAAGCTACTTTATTCTATCAAGGAAAGACAGCTTTTGACTTTAATTCAGGTTTCCACATTGGAGGTATTAATGCCAATAGTCCACAGCTTTTAGATTCAATTGATGCTTATCCGATTCCGAAAATCAAAGAATCAGATAAAGATAACGGAATCGAAACGTCTAATATTCCAATGGTTGTTTGGAAGAATTCAAAACATCCTGAAGTGGCTAAAGCATTCCTAGAGTCTCTTTATAGTGAAGAAAATTATGTGAAATTCTTGGATTCAACTCCAGTAGGTATGCTACCAACAATTAGTGGTATCAGCGATTCAACTGCTTATAAAGAAAATGAGACTCGCAAAAAATTCAAACATGCTGAGGATGTTATCACAGAAGCTGTTAAAAAAGGAACAGCCATTGGTTATGAAAATGGACCAAGTGTACAAGCGGGTATGCTGACAAACCAACATATTATTGAGCAAATGTTTCAGGATATAATTACAAATGGAACAGATCCAATGAAAGCTGCAAAAGAAGCCGAAAAACAACTTAATGATTTGTTTGAGACAGTAGCAGTAGATGTAAAAAATTAAAAAAAGACGGGCTAGTGAGCTGAAGAAGCCCTAGCCCTATCTTATAAAGGAAGGGAGAAAGAGAATGGTCAAAGAACGTAATTTAACGCGCTGGGTCTTTGTATTGCCAGCTATGATTATAGTAGGATTACTCTTTGTTTATCCGTTTTTCTCGAGTATTTTTTATAGTTTTACCAACAAACATTTAATCATGCCAAACTATCGATTTGTTGGATTAGCGAATTACAAGGCTGTGCTATCAGATCCCAACTTCTTTAATGCGTTCTTTAACTCCATTAAGTGGACGGTTTTCTCATTAGTTGGACAAGTTTTAGTAGGTTTTGTATTAGCTTTAGCCCTGCATCGAGTACGACGATTTAAGAAACTCTATCGCACTCTTTTGATTGTTCCTTGGGCTTTCCCGACTATCGTTATAGCTTTTTCGTGGCAATGGATTTTGAACGGAGTTTATGGTTATTTACCAAACTTGATTGTTAAATTAGGTCTCATGAATCATGTTCCTGCATTTTTAACAGACAGCACATGGGCCTTCATCTGCTTGGTATTTATCAATATCTGGTTTGGTGCTCCAATGATTATGGTCAACGTTTTATCTGCTCTTCAAACAGTTCCAGAAGAGCAATTTGAAGCAGCTACAATTGATGGGGCTTCTAGTTGGCAAGTATTTAAGTTTATTGTGTTCCCTCATATTAAAGTCGTAGTAGGGCTTCTAGTTGTTTTAAGAACAGTATGGATATTTAATAACTTTGATATCATCTATCTGATTACAGGTGGAGGACCTTCAAATGCAACAATGACTCTCCCAATTTTTGCCTATAATCTTGGATGGGGAACTAAATTGTTGGGTCGTGCCTCAGCTGTAACTGTTTTACTCTTTATCTTCTTAATGGCAGTTTGCTTTATTTATTTTGGCATTATAAGCAAGTGGGAAAAGGAGGGTAGAAAATAATGAAAAAGAAATCAGGAATTTATTTAGATATTCTTTCACATATACTCTTGGTGGGTGCAACAATAGTTGCTATTTTCCCCTTGATTTGGATCATTATTTCATCAGTAAAGGGTAAGGGAGAACTGACTCAGTTTCCTACTAGATTTTGGCCTGAGCAATTTACTTTTGACTATTTTGTTCATGTTATTAATGACTTACACTTTATTGATAATATCAAAAATAGTTTACTCATTGCCCTTACGACTACAGTCATTGCAATTATTATCTCGGCAATGGCTGCTTATGGGATTGTTCGATTCTTTCCAAAGCTAGGAGCAATCATGTCTAGATTGCTTGTAATTACCTATATTTTCCCACCAATTTTGTTGGCTATTCCTTACTCAATAGCAATTGCAAAAGTTGGCTTGACAAATAGTTTATTTGGTTTAATGATGGTTTATCTATCTTTTAGTGTTCCTTATGCGGTTTGGCTTCTGGTAGGTTTCTTCCAGACTGTCCCAATCGGTATTGAAGAAGCAGCTAGAATTGACGGTGCCAACAAATTTGTGACATTCTATAAGATCGTATTACCTATTGTGGCACCAGGGATTGTGGCAACAGCAATTTATACTTTTATCAACGCTTGGAATGAATTTTTATATGCCTTAATCTTAATTAATGATACTAGCAAGATGACAGTAGCAGTAGCACTTCGTTCATTAAACGGTTCAGAAATTCTGGATTGGGGAGATATGATGGCAGCATCTGTTATCGTCGTTCTTCCTTCAATTATCTTCTTCTCTATTATTCAAAATAAGATAGCAAAAGGATTATCTGAGGGATCTGTGAAATAGAAAAATAAAAATGTTATACACAATAACAAAGGAGAAACAAATGGTTAAATATGGCGTCGTAGGAACAGGATATTTTGGAGCTGAATTGGCTCGATATATGCAAAAAAACGATGGTGCAGAGATTACGGTTGTTTATGATCCAGAAAATGCGGAAGCAGTAGCTGAAGAGCTAGGAGCAAAAGTTGCAGCATCGTTAGATGAATTAGTCGCTAGCGATGAAGTTGATTGTGTTATTGTAGCTTCTCCAAATAATCTTCACAAAGAGCCGGTTATCAAAGCGGCTCAACATGGAAAAAATGTTTTTTGTGAAAAACCAATTGCCCTTTCCTATGAGGATTGTCGCGAAATGGTAGACGCTTGTAAAGAAAATAATGTGACCTTTATGGCGGGGCATATCATGAACTTCTTTAATGGTGTTCACCATGCTAAAGAATTAATCAATCAAGGTGTGATTGGGGATGTTCTTTATTGTCATACAGCTCGTAACGGATGGGAAGAACAACAGCCATCAGTATCTTGGAAAAAAATTCGTGAAAAATCTGGTGGTCACTTATATCACCATATCCATGAATTGGACTGTGTTCAATTTCTTATGGGCGGGATGCCTGAAACTGTCACAATGACTGGTGGTAATGTAGCCCACGAGGGAGAAAACTTTGGTGACGAAGATGACATGATTTTTGTTAATATGGAATTTTCAAACAAGCGTTTCGCTTTGCTAGAATGGGGTTCTGCTTATCGCTGGGGTGAACACTATGTCTTGATTCAAGGAACAAAAGGAGCGATTCGTCTGGACTTATTCAACTGTAAAGGAACTCTCAAATTAGATGGCCAAGAAAGTTACTTCCTAATCCATGAGTCACAGGAAGAAGATGATGATCGTACTCGTATTTACCATAGTACCGAAATGGATGGAGCGATTGCTTACGGAAAACCTGGTAAACGTACCCCATTGTGGTTATCATCTGTTATTGACAAGGAAATGCGTTACTTTCATGAAATTATGCAGGGAGCACCAGTAACAGAAGAATTCAAAAAATTATTGACGGGAGAAGCAGCTCTGGAGGCTATTGCGACAGCAGATGCATGTACTCAGTCTATGTTTGAAGATCGTAAAGTTAAATTATCAGAAATTGTAAAATAAAAGATGTGGGGATGAAACAATGATTTTCGTCCCTCTCATTTCTAAAACATTAGGAGAAAACTATGTCAGATTTAAAAAAATACCAAGGTGTCATTCCTGCTTTCTACGCTTGCTATGACGAGGAAGGTGAAATCAGCCCGGAGCGGACTCGCGCTTTAGTGGAATATTTCATCGCCAAGGGCGTGCAAGGTCTTTATGTCAACGGTTCTTCGGGCGAGTGTATCTATCTGAGTGTAGAAGACCGAAAACGGGTTCTAGAAGAAGTGATGAAAGTTGCTAAGGGGCGTCTGACCATCATTGCCCATGTAGCTTGCAACAATACCAAGGATAGTATCGAGTTGGCTCGTCATGCGGAAAGTTTGGGTGTCGATGCTATTGCAGCTATTCCGCCGATTTATTTCCGTTTGCCAGAGTATTCGGTTGCCCAGTATTGGAATGACATCAGTGCGGCGGCGCCTAATACAGATTTCGTGATTTACAATATCCCTCAGCTGGCTGGTGTAGCCTTGACTCCTGGACTTTATAAGGAAATGCTCAAGAATGAGCGCGTGATTGGTGTGAAGAACTCTTCAATGCCAGTGCAGGATATTCAGACCTTTGTAGCTCTTGGGGGAGAAGATCATGTAGTCTTTAATGGTCCAGATGAACAATTCTTGGGTGGTCGTCTTATGGGTGCCGCAGCCGGTATCGGTGGTACATACGGAGCTATGCCAGAGCTCTTCCTCAAACTCAATCAACTGATTGCTGACAAGGAATTGGAACGGGCTAAAGAGTTGCAATATGCGATTAATGCAATCATCAGAAAATTAACGAGTGCGCATGGTAATATGTATGATGTGATTAAAGAAGTCTTGAAAATCAATGAAGGACTCAATATTGGATCTGTTCGTTCACCTCTGACACCAGTGACTGAAGAAGATCGGCCGATTGTGGAAGAGGCTGCTCAATTGATTCGCCATACTAAGGAGCAATTTTTATAAGCAACAGGATAACACTAGAGAGAAGGTGTGCTATGAAACAATATGTTGCCATTGATATTGGCGGTACCAATATCAAGTATGGCTTAATCAACGAGGCCGAGACCTTGGTAGAAGCACATGAAATGCCGACAGAGGCCCACAAAGGCGGCCCGGGAATTATGCAAAAGGTTGAAAGCATTGTTGCAAGCTATTTAGAAAAAGGACCTCTGGCTGGAATTTGTATTTCTTCGGCTGGTATGGTGGATCCAGACAAGGGTGGAATTTTCTATGCTGGGCCGCAGATTCCTAATTACGCCGGGACCCAGTTCAAAAAAGTGTTGGAAGAAAAATTTTCCTTACCTTGTGAGATTGAAAATGATGTCAACTGTGCTGGTCTGGCGGAGGCTATGTCGGGCAGTGGCAAGGGAGCGAAAATAGCCCTTTGTTTGACGATCGGTACAGGGATTGGAGGCTGTCTGGTCGTAGATGGTCAGGTCTTCCACGGCTTTAGTAACTCTGCCTGTGAGGTTGGTTATCTGCATCTACCGGATGGAGCTTTTCAGGATGTGGCGTCTACAACTGCTCTGGTCAACTATGTGGCTGAGCTACACGGAGAAGGCGCAGAGCATTGGAATGGCCGTCGGATTTTCAAAGAAGCAACTGAGGGCAATAAGCTCTGTATCGAGGGCATCGATCGCATGGTTGGCTATCTGGGTCAAGGAATTGCCAATATCTGCTATGTTGTTAATCCGGAAGTTGTTATTCTAGGAGGCGGCATCATGGGACAAGAAGCTATTCTTAGACCGCGTATTCAGGCGGTTTTGCAGGACGCCTTGGTTCCAAGTATTGCTGATAAAACGAAACTCGCCTTTGCTCATCATCAAAATACTGCGGGTATGTTTGGAGCCTACTATCATTTCAAAAATAGACAAGTTTAACCTGAGATTTTTCTCAGGTTCCTTGTCTTTCAAGAGGAAAATCAAATGACAGAAAAAAATTTCATTCAGGCAGCCACTCGGCTTCTAAGTTCCTTGATGGAAGATTTTCAAAAGAAGGCAATTCGGTCAAGAGATGAAATCCGCTTTTACGAATGCTTAGAAGAAGTTTTGAGGAGTTTGGAGAAAACCAAAGCCCTGGATAATCGTCTACTAATTGCTCTTGAAAGCTTCCATAAAAGCGCTAGTTTTTTAATCGGTCATAGTAGTCTCAAACTGGAGCAGACTACGCATCAAAAGTGGCGTGCCTACGATGCCTTTCATATGGAAAAAGTTCAGCCCCAATTAGAGATCTACGGGCCAATCCTTCCCTTGTGAAAGAAAAAGGAAAAAGTTAGACCAAAAAAGAAAACGAGTCAGAAAATCCTGATTCGTTTTTATCTTTTATGAGTATTTCGGCGATAGTAGCCATTTAGTTTTTGGTTTTCCCAAAAACTATTGAAGATTTTTTCTTTTTTTTCACGATTAATCTCAAGGAAAAAGGCGTAGATGAGGTCAATCATAAGAAGCATGGAAAATTGGGCTGATATGCGCAGGATGAATTCAGGTTTGCTTTGCAGAGCTACAGCAAGTATTTCTGTGAAATCTTTTTGGACTTTGTGGGGCTGTCCAGTCACCAAAACTGTTTTTGCTCCCATATTTTTAGCATCAATTAGACTGTCAATAATAGACTGAGTCTGTCCTGACAGAGAGAATCCGATGACAAGACATTTTTTGTCTAAAATACTGGTCGTCCAAGCGAAGCCATCTTGGTCAGTTAGGGCTTCACAAACGACTCCTAGTCGCATAAAGCGTAGCTTCATATCACGAGCTACTAAACCAGAACTGCCAATGCCGAAGAAATAAACCCGATCAGCATCTTCAATCAAAGTAGCTATTCGCTGTAGTTTGTCTTCATCTATGACTTCTTCCGTCTGTATTCGAAGTTGTGTATAATTTCGCAAGACACGACGTGATAAGTCATGGCCAATAGAAGGCGCTTCGGGCTCACTCGATGTGGTTTGCTGTTGGTATTGAAATTTGAATTCTCTATAACCTTTAAAACCACACTTCTTGGCAAATCGAGTCAAGGCTGCCTGAGAAATATGCAGGTGCTTGGTCACTTGAAGCGAAGATAGATCTTCCTGAATATTTGTAGAGTTCAAGAAGTAGTGGGCAATCTCTCTTTCTAGGCCGGTCATACTATCTAAACTGTTTTCAATGATATCTATAATATGCAGCTGATTTCCCATCAATACCTCCTTGAAATTTTAGTAAGCGTTTTTATATGTTTATATTATAACATAATTTGTAAAAACATAAGCGAACTTGTTTTTGAAAAGAGGATCTGCGAAAGTTATTTCTATATGACAGAATATAGGTCTGTAAAGTAATTGAACAGAAACAACTACTCGTAGCTTATGACGGATAAAGCATAAATGTGTTATAATTTACACATGAAAGAACATACAACCCAAAGGAGATAGTGGGGATATGACAAATACGACCTTAGAGAAGATGCAAGAAATTGAACAAGCTGCAGAGGATGTTCTAGCTAGCTATGAGGATCAGATAAAGTCGCTGCGGGATGAGCAGACGGCTAGGCTGGAAGAGCTGAGCCTGGTTTATGACAAGGAGACGGAAGCCTCTGTTCTGAGTTTAGCGAAGAAAAAAGAAGAAGAAATTAAGAAGCTTGAGCAGGATCTGGAGCTGACTATACAGAGTAACCAAGATAAGGTTGAGGCTGCGCTGACGGATAAAAAAGCAGACTTGGCGCGAGCTATTGTAGAGAAGGTGGTAGAAGCCTATGGCCATTAGTCAAATGCGGCAGCTGTCTCTGCTCCTGCCCAAGGAACTGCTGGACCAGCTTCTCTTTTACCTACAGGGCTTAGAGTCGGTTCAGATTCATGACTTGCGGCAGGAAGAGGACTGGCAGGCAGCCTTTGAGCAAGCTTTAGTCGGCCGGCCGGATCAGCAGCTATCTCAGCAGGATTTGCTGACTCGTCAGGAAAAGCTCGAGAGGCTAATTGCAGAGCTAGAGCCTTTTATGCCCAAAAAGAAACTGCTGGAATCCTTAAAAGAAGAGCCTTTGGAGCTATCCTTTGCTGCTTTAGAGCAGGCAGGGAAGGCTCGCGATGAGGTGGCGCTATTAGAAGGAATCAGCAAACAGCTCAAGGTTTTGAAAGAGGCCAAAGGTCAGATAGAAGTTGACCGCTTGGAAGTGGCTGCGCTAGAGAAGTGGGAGCAGCTGGAACTAACACCGCAAGCAGCTGCGACTTTCAGTCATCTGGGAGCTTTGATTGGGACGATTCCCAATACCGACGACGATGCTCTGCGCCTGACTCTGGGAGCACATCCTGACCTGAAGTTTCAGGAAGTCTTTACCGATGATACGGAGCATGGGGTTCTTATTTTTTACAAGTCAGGCTCTCTGGAAGAAGTACGCAAAATCTTGAAAGAGTATGGCTTTAAGCCTTTTGAGTATGATCATGCGGAACTGCCCGCTGAGCGGATAACCCAGCTCAAGGCAAATATTCGACAGCAGGAGGCAGTGGCGGAAGCTATGACTAAGAGTCTGACAGCTTCTAAGAACGAGTTGGACCAGCTCAAGGTTCAGCTGGACTATCTATGTAATCTCTCCTCCCGTCAAGAAAGTAAGAACCAATTAGCCAGCACGCAAAATCTGGCAGCCTTGGAAGGCTGGATTGAAAGCAATCAGGTTCAAGCTCTTGAGGCATGCTTGACAGAGCAGTTTGGCCAGAGCATTCTCATCCAGACCAGAGAGATTCGACAGGACGAGGAAGATAAGGTTCCGACCAAGCTTAAAAACAATGCCTTGGTGGAGCCCTTCGAGCTAGTGACGGAGATGTATTCCCTGCCTAAGTATGGTGATAAGGATCCAACCCCCATCGTTTCGCTCTTTTACTTTGTATTCTTTGGTATGATGGTTGCCGACATTGGCTACGGCCTCTTGCTCTTTGTGGGCACCAGCCTGGCGCTACACTTCTTGCATGTTAAGCCGGGATTGGCTAAGAATCTGCGATTCTTCCGCCTGCTGGGCGTGGCAGTCATCATCTGGGGGCTGGTTTATGGCTCTTTCTTTGGCTTTGAACTGCCCTTCGCTCTGATTAGCACCAGCTCCGACGCCATGACGATTCTGGTTATTTCGGTCGTCTTTGGCTTTGTTACAGTGCTGGCGGGCCTCTTCCTCAGCGGTCTGAAAAATATCCGCCTTAAGGATTATGCAGAAGCTTATAATGCAGGCTTTGCTTGGGTGCTGATTTTGCTGGGGCTGCTACTCTTGGCCTTGGGAAATTTCTTCCCATCCTTGGCCTTTGCAGCAACGATTGGTCAGTGGCTGGCTATCATCAATGCTCTGGGCATACTGGCAGTGTCTATTGTCAGTGCTAAGAGCTTGGCAGGATTGGGATCAGGTCTCTTTAATCTCTACAATGTCAGCGGCTATGTAGGAGACCTTGTCAGTTTTACGCGGCTGATGGCTCTGGGGCTTTCGGGAGCCAGCATTGGCTCGGCTTTTAACTTGATTGTCAGCCTCTTTCCACCTGTCGCTCGCTTTAGCATCGGCATTCTGCTCTTTATTGCCCTGCATTTGGTCAATATGTTTCTATCTTTTCTGTCCGGTTATGTGCACGGAGCTCGTTTGATTTTCGTGGAATTCTTTGGAAAATTCTACGACGGTGGCGGCAAGCCTTTCACTCCGCTTAAGCCTAGTGAGAAATACGTTCAGCAAAGCAAGAAATAAAGATTAGGAACTATGGTAAGAGATGAGAAGCTCATCTTTAGAAAAACACTTTCTAAAACATCAAAACAAATATTATTCATTCAACTAGCTGTTAGTTTTTACGACGATTACAGCATTTTCATAGGAGTAAATCATGGAACATTTAGCATCATATTTTGGAACTTACGGCGGCGCCTTTTTTGCAGGTCTGGGAGTAGCTTTAGCGGTCTTTCTCAGCGGAATGGGCTCAGCGCTGGGTGTTGGAAGCACTGGTCAGGCAGCGGCAGCCCTCTTGAAAGAGCAGCCAGAAAAATTCGCTCAAGCTCTGATTCTGCAGCTTTTGCCAGGTACCCAAGGTCTCTACGGCTTTGTTATCGGGATTACCGTCTTCTTTAATATCAAGCCAGAATTGGCTCTGCAATCAGGCGTGGCTTATTTCCTAGCTGCTTTGCCAGTTGCCATTGTTGGTTACTTTTCAGCCAAGCATCAAGGACGAGTGGCGACAGCTGGTATTCAGATTTTGGCCAAGCGTCCGGAAGAGGTCATGAAAGGGGTAATACTCGCGGCCATGGTTGAAACCTACGCCATCTTGGCTTTCGTTGTTTCCTTCATCATGGTTCTGAATGTGAAGTAAGGAGGCTTTTATGTCTGACATATCAGATCTCAAAGCTTCTGTCTTGGAGCAGGCTCACGAAAAGGGGCGTCTGCTTTTGGCCGAGGCTACTGAGAAAATAGAACAGGAAGCCAAGGAACGTGAGGCCCAGCTGGTTCGGCAAAAGCTTGGACAGCGGGAGCAGCAGCTGAAAGAAATCAGCCGGCGTAGTCAGCGCGATATTCAGCAGCTGGAAAATCAAAAGCGCCAGTCTACTCTGGTCATCAAGCAGCGGGTTCTCAGAGAGCTTTTTGAGGAAGCCTATGCTCAGATGTCGGCTTGGTCACTAGCTGAAGAAGAGCATTTTCTAAAGAGTGTCCTGGCCAAATATCCAGAGGAAGAATTGACACTGACTTTCGGTGCTCTATCAGCTGAGAAATTTAACTCCATCAAGTTAGAAGACTTGAAAAAGGTCTTTCCGCAAGTGCATTTTTCAGACCAGTTTATAGCCGATCAAGCAGGCTTTGTGCTGAGCCAAGGACGGGTGGATGATAGTTATCTCTATCGTGACTTGTTGGACTCAGTCTGGCAGGAGGAAAGCTACCGTCTGGCTCAGGATATTTTCAAAGACCAGGCAGAATAGGAGGCGGACCATGAGTGAAACAAGCTTCTCTCAAGTCAATACAGCCATTAGTGTGCAGGAGGCTTCCTTTTTGACGCCCCAGCAATATGAACAGTTGCTGCAGGCTGACGATCCTGTCAGCCGTTCGGCTCTTCTGCAGGGAACGGTCTATGCCATGGATGCTGAAGCGATTAAGGATCTCAATGCCATTGAGCAAGTACTGATGAAGCATTTGTATTCCGTTTATAATTGGGCGCTTGAGATCAGTCCAAGTAAGGAGTTAGTGGAGATTTTCACGCTCCGCTATACCTACCACAATCTCAAAGTTTTTCTCAAGGGTCGGGCGACAGATCAGTCCCTGGAGCATTTGCTGATGCCGGTGGGGATCTATTCGCTGGAGGTTTTAGAGCACCTAGTTATGGCCTTTTCGGCTGAGTATTGTCCAGATTTCATGCTAGACGAGGTGCTTGCGACCTGGCAGGAATACCAGGATTATCAGGATGTGCGCGTGCTGGAGATTGGCATGGACATGGCTTATTTCCAGCATCTCAAGCGCCTGACACAGGAATTGGAAGATGACCGTCTGCTGCAGCTGGTGAATCTGACTATTGATTTTTACAATGCCATCACTGTCAAGAGGGCTGTAGGCTTGGAGAAACCGCGCAGCTTTATGAGGCAGCTCTTGTCTGATGAAGGAAGTCTTTCTGCTGCCAACTGGATTGCCATGGCGGAGCAGGGAGATTTCTTGGCATGGTTTAGCCAGATCAATCCCTGTGGTTACGATTTGGATCTGCGCTCCTATGAGGAAAAAATGCGGAACCAGACCTTGACGACAGTAGAGTTAGAATATCTAGCGGACCTCTTGCAGGCCAAGTCGCTGGCGGCTGGTCAGTTTGAGACAGATGGCCCGCTTCCTCTCGCCCGCTATCTGCTGGGTAAGGAGTTGGAAGTTAAGAATCTGCGGTTGATTTTGACCGGAATGGACAATCAGCTGCCCGTAGAGCTTATCAGAGAAAGGATGCGACCGATTTATGGACAAGACTAGCTACAAGATTGCTGTCGTGGGGAATCGCGACACCATTCTCCCATTTAAGCTGATTGGTTTTCAGACCTTTCCAGTGAAGGAAGCTCAGGAGACGATTAATACTTTGCGTCGGCTAGCCCGTGAAGATTTCGGCATTATCTATCTGACGGAGGATATGGCTGCTGATATTCCAGAAACTCTGGCCTACTATGATCAGCTGGAGATTCCTGCTCTTGTGCTCATTCCTACCCATAAGGGGAGTACGGGACTAGCTCTTTCGCGGATCCATGAAAATGTCGAAAAGGCTGTCGGACAAGATATATTGTGAGGTTTTTATGCGAATCAATCAACTAGGTCAGCCCATTGGGGATGCTCTGCCGGATTTTCAGCCGGGGGACTTGCCCAACCTGGAGCGAATCGAAGGGCAGTATGTTATTATCGAGCGTTTGTCCAAGGACAAGCATGAAGCAGATTTATATAAAGTATATGGTCCGGAATCTCCTGCGGATATGTGGACCTATCTCTTTCAAACTCCTGTCCAAAGTCAGGAGGAATGGTCCCAGAAGCTAGATCAGATGCTGGCGGCACAGGATCGTTTTCACTATGCGATTGTGGACAAGGAGAGCGGTAAGGCTCTAGGAACTTTTGCCTTGATGAGGATTGACCGGGGCAACCGCGTTATCGAAGTGGGAGCTGTGACCTATTCGCCTAAGCTGAAGCGCACTAGGCTGGCTACAGAAGCCCAGTACTTACTGGCACGCTATGTCTTTGAAGAGCTGGAGTATCGCCGCTATGAATGGAAATGCGACTCCCTCAATCAGCCTTCAAGGCGAGCAGCAGAGCGGCTTGGTTTCACTTATGAAGGTAGATTTCGTCAGGCTATTGTCTATAAGGGGCGCAACCGAGATACGGACTGGCTGTCTATGATTGACACGGATTGGCCGGCCGTCAAGAGTCGTCTAGAAAAATGGCTTAGCCCAGACAATTTCGACGAAGAGGGTCAGCAAATAAAAGCCCTATCTGATTTTTAAAATAGGAAGAAACAATCCTTGCCATAGAGCGAGCTAAGAAAGATTTCAATCTCTCGGCAAGAATCAAAAAATACTCTTTGGAAATGAAATCCAAACTCTTGCTTAGTTTGAGCTTTGATTTTCATTGAGAAACAACAAAAATCTCCCAAGAATGGAGGAAGATTGTGAGTCAAGGAAAGATTATCAAAGTTTCTGGTCCTTTGGTGCTGGCATCAGGGATGCAGGAAGCGAATATTCAGGATATCTGCCGGGTTGGCGATTTGGGGCTGATCGGTGAAATTATTGAAATGCGGCGGGACCAAGCCTCTATTCAGGTTTATGAAGAAACTTCTGGCTTGGGTCCGGGAGAGCCGGTCATCACGACTGGAAGCCCTCTGTCTGTTGAACTGGCTCCAGGTCTGATTTCTCAGATGTTTGACGGGATTCAGCGGCCTTTGGAGCGTTTCCAGACCATCACGAAGAGTGACTTCCTCGTCCGTGGTGTCCAACTGCCAAATCTAGACCGAGAGACTAAATGGGATTTTGTTCCAAGTCTGTCTGTCGGAGCTGTGGTTGAGGCTGGCGATATTCTGGGAACAGTGCAGGAGACCAATCTGGTGGAGCACCGCATCATGGTGCCAGTCGGCGTCAGTGGACACTTGGTCAACATCTCTGCTGGCAGTTTTACTGTCGAAGAGACTGTTTACGAGATTGAGCAGGCGGACGGGTCTGTTTTTAAAGGGACTTTGATGCAAAAATGGCCGGTCCGTCGTGGGCGTCCTTTTGCTCAGAAGCTGATTCCGGTTGAGCCTTTGGTGACAGGTCAGCGGGTCATTGATACCTTCTTCCCAGTGACCAAGGGTGGGGCAGCTGCTGTACCAGGACCATTCGGGGCTGGTAAGACTGTGGTTCAGCACCAGGTGGCCAAGTTTGCCAATGTTGACATCGTTATCTATGTCGGCTGTGGTGAGCGTGGCAATGAGATGACCGACGTACTCAATGAATTTCCAGAACTGATTGATCCATCAACTGGCCAGTCCATCATGCAGAGGACGGTGCTGATTGCCAACACCTCCAATATGCCGGTGGCGGCTCGGGAAGCATCAATTTACACAGGGATTACTATTGCAGAATATTTCCGTGACATGGGTTATTCTGTAGCCATCATGGCGGACTCCACCTCTCGCTGGGCAGAAGCCCTACGGGAAATGTCCGGCCGTCTGGAAGAAATGCCAGGTGACGAAGGCTATCCAGCCTATCTTGGTAGCCGGATTGCGGAGTATTATGAGCGGGCTGGCCGGGTCAAGACACTCGGTTCAACTGCGCGTGAAGGCTCTATTACCGCTATCGGAGCCGTATCACCTCCGGGTGGAGATATTTCTGAGCCGGTGACGCAAAATACCTTGCGGATTGTCAAGGTCTTCTGGGGCTTGGATGCTCAACTTGCTCAACGTCGGCACTTCCCTGCTATCAACTGGCTGAGCTCTTATTCGCTCTACCTAGACGAGGTCGGAGCCTATATCGACCAGCATGAGAAGATTGCTTGGGCAGAAAAGGTGACCAAGGCCATGAATATCCTGCAAAAGGAAAGCGAACTTCAGGAAATCGTGCGTTTGGTGGGCTTGGATTCCTTGTCTGAGAAAGACCGGCTGACCATGAATGCAGCCAAGATGATCCGCGAGGACTATCTGCAGCAGAATGCCTTTGATGATGTGGACACCTATACTTCTTTCAAAAAGCAGGTGGCTTTATTGAGCAATATCCTGACCTTCGATGTGGAGGCCAATCGTGCCTTGGAGCTGGGAGCTTATTTCCGGGAAATCATGGAAGGAACGGTGGAGCTGCGTGACCGAATTGCCCGTAGCAAGTTTATCCATGAAGACCAGCTGGAAAAGATTCAGACCCTCAGTCAGACTATCGAGGAAACCCTGCACCAGATTCTTGCCCAAGGAGGACTAGACAATGAGCGTCATTAAAGAATACCGCACCGTCAGTGAAGTTGTCGGCCCTCTGATGATTGTCGACCAAGTCGCTGGCGTGCATTTCAATGAATTGGTAGAAATCCAGCTGCATGACGGCAGCAAGCGTCAGGGCCAGGTTCTGGAAGTCCAAGAAGACAAGGCTATGGTCCAGCTTTTTGAGGGTTCTAGCGGAATTAATCTGGAAAAAGCCAAGGTCCGCTTTACCGGCCGTCCGCTAGAGCTGCCAGTGTCAGAAGACATGGTGGGCCGGATTTTCAATGGAATGGGCAAGCCGATTGATGGCGGCCCAGCTATCTTGCCAGAAAAATACCTGGATATTGACGGTCAAGCCATCAATCCAGTAGCTCGCGACTATCCGGATGAGTTTATTCAGACCGGTATCTCGGCCATCGACCACCTTAATACCTTGGTTCGGGGGCAAAAACTGCCAGTATTCTCTGGCTCTGGTCTGCCCCACAAGGAATTAGCCGCTCAAATCGCCCGTCAGGCGACCGTGCTCAACTCTGATGAAAACTTCGCCGTGGTCTTTGCGGCCATGGGCATTACCTTTGAAGAAGCCGAGTTCTTCATGAATGACCTCCGGGAGACAGGAGCCATTGACCGCTCAGTGCTTTTTATCAATCTGGCTAATGATCCAGCTATCGAGCGGATTGCAACGCCGCGGATTGCCCTGACAGCAGCCGAGTACCTGGCTTATGAAAAGGACATGCACGTTCTGGTCATCATGACCGACATGACCAACTACTGTGAAGCCCTACGGGAAGTTTCCGCAGCTCGTCGTGAAGTGCCGGGCCGTCGTGGGTATCCGGGTTACCTCTATACTAACCTGTCCACCCTCTATGAGCGGGCTGGACGTCTGGTTGGCAAGAAAGGCTCGGTGACGCAGATTCCGATCCTGTCCATGCCAGAGGATGATATTACCCATCCGATTCCAGACTTGACGGGTTATATTACGGAAGGTCAGATTATCCTTTCACGCGATCTTTATAACAGCGGCTATCGTCCGCCCATCAATGTCCTGCCATCTCTGTCTCGTCTCAAGGACAAGGGTTCAGGTGAGGGCAAGACCAGAGGAGACCATGCTGCAACCATGAACCAGCTTTTTGCCGCCTATGCCCAAGGCAAGCAGGCCAAGGAGTTGGCTGTCGTTCTGGGAGAATCTGCCCTATCCGAAACGGACAAGCTCTATGTGCGCTTTACTGACCGCTTCGAGCAGGAATACATCAATCAAGGTTTCCAGACCAACCGAACCATTGAGGAAAGCTTGGATCTGGGCTGGGAACTCCTGTCCATCTTGCCAAGAACAGAACTCAAGCGGATCAAGGACGATATGATTGACCAATACCTGCCGCAGACCAAGGAGGAAGAAAGATGACACGACTCAATGTCAAGCCGACTCGGATGGAGCTGAATAACTTAAAAGCCCGTCTCAAAACGGCTGTCCGTGGGCATAAACTGCTCAAGGACAAGCGGGATGAGCTGATGCGGCGCTTCATTGAGTCTGTCCGTGAGAACAATCAGCTTCGCCAAAAGGTCGAATCAGCTCTGGTCGGTCACCTGCAGGACTTTGTCATGGCCAAGGCGCTGGAGAGCGACCTCATGGTAGAGGAGATTTTCGCTGTGCCCATGCGGGAGGTCAATCTGCATGTGGAGACTGAGAATATCATGAGTGTGCGCGTGCCCAAGATGCATGCCCATATTGACAATCCTTATGGTGATGACGAGGGAGACGTGGTGTATAGCTATGTGGCTTCTAACAGCCAGATGGATGAAACCATTGAAAGTATGAGCGATCTGCTTCCTGACCTACTGCGATTGGCTGAGATTGAAAAAAGCTGCCAGCTCATGGCGGATGAAATCGAGAAAACCCGCCGTCGGGTCAACGGACTAGAGTATGCTACCATCCCTGACCTCAAAGAAACCATCTACTACATCGAGATGAAGCTGGAAGAATCCGAACGGGCCAGCCTCGTCCGAATGATGAAGGTGAAATAAGATACCAAGACCGTTAAGAGCTCACAGCAAAAATAGGAAAATAGACGAAGAAGCGACAGCTTCTAGGAGATTTTATCTTTTTTGCCAAGAGCTTAGGTCGGGTTCAGTTTGGCAGAATACAAAAAATAAAAAAATTGAATGAAAATAGGAACTGGACGATGGATTCGATGAATCCGAGCCAGTTCTCTTTTTTCCGAGTTTTTAGCCGAAGCTCGATTTAGCTGAGCTAACCCAGAGTGAATAGATATATTCAAAGCAAAAATAGACGAAGAAGCGATAGCTTCTAGAAGATTTTATCTTTTTTGCCAAGAGCTTAGGTCGGGTTCAGTTTCGCAGGATACAAAAAAATAAAGAAAACTGAATAAAAAAATAGGAACTGGGCGATGGATTCTATGAATTCAAGCCCAGTTCTCTTTTTTCCGAGTTTTTAGCCGAAGCTCGATTTAGCTAGGCTAACCGAGACTGAATAGATATCTTCACAGCAAAAATAGGAAAATAGACGAAGAAGTGACAGCTTCTAGGAGATTTTATCTTTTTTGCCAAGAGCTTAGGTCGGGTTCAGTTTGGCAGAATACAAAAAATAAAAAAATTGAATGAAAATAGGAACTGGACGATGGATTCGATGAATCCGAGCCAGTTCTCTTTTTTCCGAGTTTTTAGCCGAAGCTCGATTTAGCTGGGCTAACCTAAATAGATTTATTCAGAGCAAAAATAGGAAAATAGACGAAGAAGCGATAGCTTCTAGGAGATTTTATCTTTTTTGCCTAGAGCTTAGGTCGGGTTCTATATAGCAAAATACTGATAAGAGATAGGAACTAGACGATGGATTCGATGAATCCAAGTCTAGTTTTTTTGAATCTTATTTTAGCCTTTCATTGACTATGTGAAAATCTGAAATAAAAAGCTATTAATCATTTTTAATGCTTTGATATACCAATGTATAATCGCCTTTTATTAAGAAGTAAAGCAGTCCTATTTTTTGTATATTTATTACTAACTATTGAGGATATGTTACAAGTACGTCTCTATATTACAAAGGTCAGACAGTTCGATTAAATCGGATAAAAAAGGGTTTATTCTTGGGGAAATTATGTTAAGATGGGATTTGTAGTATGAATGAAGAAAGGTGTACTTTACATATGAAAATCAATAAGAAAATGCTATTCGCTTCAACAGTAGCTTTGTCGGTGTTTCCATTGATAACAGCCAATGCTGAAGAGGAATCACAAAATTGGACAGCTAGGACAGTTGATCAAATCAAAGCTGACATTACTAGTAGTGAAAATCAACAAACTTATACAGTCCAATATGGCGATACTCTTGGAACAATTGCGGAAGCATTTAATTTGGATGTAAATGTTTTGGCTCATATTAACGCGATTGCTAATATCGATCTAATCTATCCAAATACAGTTTTAAATATTACGACAAATGATAAAAACGAAATAACTGGTGTAGAAATTACAAGTCCACAAGCAACAAGAGCTGTAACAGGACCGGTTTCTGAGCCAGCTCCAGCAACTCCAGCAACTCCAGTTCAGCCTGAGGTAGCTACGGCAGAAACTACGGCTCCTTCAACTGAAGCAAATGCTGAAGTTCCAGCAGCCCCAGTAACTGATGCGCCAGTGGCTCCAGCCCCTGTAGAAGAACCAGCGTCATCTGATGCTCCAGCAGTTCCTGCAGAAGCTCAATCAGCTCCAGAAGCTGCTTCAAGTCAAGTGGCAGCTGCTTCGGAAGTGAGTGAACCACAGTCTGCTGAGCCTATCACTGAACCAGCTGCTCCGGCAACCCCAGCTCAGCCAGAGGCAACTCAAGCAGAAGCTGTAACGCAAGCGGCCCCTCAATTAGACCAAGAGCAAGTTAACCAAGATGTAACTAATATTGAATCACCAACCTACACTGCCCCAGCTGTAGCAACTCAAACAAGCAATAACGCTGCTAATGAAGGTTTGAGACCACAGACTGCTGCTTTGAAAGAAGAAATAGCAGCTAAATATGGAATTACAGAATTCAGTCTCTATCGTCCAGGTGATAGCGGAGATCATGGTAAGGGCTTGGCCGCTGACTTTATCGTTGGCAACAATACTGAGTTAGGAAATCAGGTTGCAGCTGATGTTACTTCTAACATGACCGGAAGAGGCATCTCTTATGTTATCTGGCAACAGAAATTCTATGCACCGTTTGATAGCATTTACGGTCCAGCCAATACTTGGAACCAAATGCCAGACCGTGGTAGTGTGACTGAGAACCATTACGACCATGTGCATGTATCTATGAATGAATAAATAAGACAATTAAAAGTCCAGAAATGGGCTTTTTCTTATATTCTCTGTGAAAAAGCGAGAATTTTCTGATAAATTTTGGTATAATAAAACGAATTACAGATAAAGGAAAAGAAAGAATGACTTTAGTTTATCAATCAACACGTGACGAAAAGAATAGAGTAACAGCCAGCCAGGCGATTTTGCAAGGTTTGGCAACAGACGGAGGCCTTTTTACACCCATTACCTATCCGCAGGTCGATTTGGACTTTGCCAAGCTTAAAGACGCTTCTTATCAGGAAGTAGCCAAGCTGGTTTTGTCTGCATTTTTGGATGATTTTTCTGAAGCGGAGCTGGACCACTGTATCAACCATGCCTACGACAGCAAGTTTGATGATGCGGCGATTGCTCCCTTGGTCAAGCTGGATGGTCAGTATAATCTAGAACTTTTCCACGGAGCGACCATTGCCTTTAAGGACATGGCTTTGTCCATCCTGCCTCACTTGATGACAACCGCGGCCAAAAAGCACGGCTTGGAAAACAAAATTGTCATTTTGACGGCAACTTCTGGTGACACAGGCAAGGCGGCTATGGCAGGCTTTGCGGACGTTCCAGGGACTGAAATTATTGTCTTTTATCCGAAAGACGGTGTCAGCAAGGTTCAAGAGCTGCAAATGACGACGCAGACAGGTGCCAATACGCATGTGGTGGCTATTGATGGCAACTTTGATGATGCCCAGACCAATGTCAAGCACATGTTCAATGACACAGACCTACGAGCTCGTCTCTTGGAGCACAAACTCCAGTTTT
>ERZ773006.54-NODE-54-length-66703-cov-24.9476_pt1 | contig 66703 bp, 64 predicted proteins | sample MGYA00580843_ERZ773006 | MGnify/ENA primary metagenome ERZ773006 (study PRJEB29015, sample SAMEA2738011) | human oral metagenome | biome: human oral; feature: human-associated habitat; material: dental | place: China | collected 2052 ...
ATATTGGAGAATTACTCAAGAGGCTGAAGAGGACGGTTTGCTAAATCGTTAGGTCGGGTAACCGGCGCGGGGGTTCGAATCCCCCATTCTCCGTATGAATAAGGAGTTTAGCATTTGCTATCTCCTTTTCTTATACTTTCTTGTCCTGTTTAGTGAGGTTTTTCTGATGAATCGATTTAAAAAGTCTAAGTTTCTGATTTCTTTTTTTGTATTGGTTGTTGCAATGACGATACTCATCTTATCTACCTCTTCTAGTTGGTTTGTATCAACTACTTCAAATTTTATTTCATTGGTAGATAGACTTGTCGGCTCTCCTTTTGCTTTTGTAGCTGATAAAAAAGAAGAAATGTCAGATTTGATGTCTACTTACAGAGAGAATCAGCAGCTCAAGAAAAATCTTTATGAGGTTGAGGAAAAGGCCGGGAAGGCTGATTCCTTAGAAGATGAGAATGAGCAGTTGCGAAAACTTCTAGAATTTAAAGAGGCTGATAAAAATCAAGTTCAAATTGCCAGCGAAGTGATTGCTCGTACGCCAGCATCCTGGAAAAATGAGCTGACTATTGACAAGGGGACATCTGATAATGTGACAGATGCTATGCTAGTAGTCGCTAATGGTGGTCTGGTTGGAAGTATTTCGGAAGCCAGTAGTCAGTCTAGCTTAGTATCTCTGCTGACTAACGAGGAAAACTCAACTAAAATTTCTGTTAGAATTCAAACTAAGTCTGGTCCAGTTTATGGGATTATAACTGGATATGATGAAAAAAACTCAGCTTATATCATCAGTCAGTTAAATAGTGCTGAAGATATAAAAGAGGGAGATGAGGTTGCAACCAGTGGCTTGGGCGCTTATAATGCAGAAAATATTCCTGTCGGTAAGGTACTTTCCGTGTCTGAGGCTAAGGATCAGTTAAACAAGATTGTCCTGGTTAAGCCGGCTGCTGATTTGTCGGATATCCGTGCTGTAATGTTGGTAGGGAACTGATATGAGAAATATTAAAGAACATTTTTTGACTCCTATTATTTTATTTTTTGTTTTACTGATTGATGGGCAGGTTTCGACTTTTCTGGCTAATATTCTGCCTTTACAATGGCATTTAGTCGGTCATTTTATCTTTATTTTCATGCTTTTTGTGTCCATCAACCTCTCTAGAAACTACAATATTCTCTTGTTTTGCTGTCTGGGGCTGATTTACGATGTTTACTATTTTCATACCATCGGTATTGCTCTTATTCTTTTTCCTCTTTTAAGTCTCTTGGTTTGTCAGTCTAGTTCGACTATGCTTTTAAATAAATTTACTCGCTTTTTATCTGTTTTGATTCTTGTATTTTTATTTGAATTAACTAGTTTTGCTTTTGCAGTATTTTTGAATCTTTCTAGTCTGAATTTACAAGATTTTGTCCTTAGCAGTCTAGTACCGACTATACTCCTCAATAGCTTGATATTCCTCATTTTTCAGCCTATTTTCGAAAAAATATATTTATGATAAACAAGAAATAAAAATGTAACAAATGCGTAACATATGATACGGTATTTTCTGGTATACTAGATAATGTCTTATAAGAAGGAGTGTATTATTTTTATGAAGAAAAAACTACTCACATCAATTTTATTGAGTACAGTTATCCTTTCACAAGGAGCTGCACTTGTGAGCGTTAAAGCGGAGACAACTGATGAAAAGATTGCTGCACAAGACAGCAAGATTAATAGTTTGACAGAGCAACAACAATCGGCTCAGGCACAAGTCAACGAGATTCAAGGCCAAGTATCTGCTATTCAAAAGCAACAAGAAGAGCTTAAAGCAGAAAATGAAAAATTGTCTGCTGAATCTGCAAGACTGTCTGCTGAGATTGATGAACTGTCTAAAAACATTGTAGCTCGTAATGAGTCACTTGCTAATCAAGCACGTAGTGCCCAAACAAACGGAACTGCTACTAGCTACATCAATACAGTTGTAAATTCTAGCTCTATCACAGAAGCTATCTCTCGTGTAGCAGCTATGAGCGAAATCGTTTCAGCAAATAACAAAATGCTGGAACAACAAAAGAAAGATAAAGAAGCAATTGCTGAAAAGCAAGTTGCGAATAACGAAGCTATTAATACTGTTATTGCCAACCAAGAAAAGTTAGCTGATGATGAGCAAACTTTGGCAACAAAACAAGCAGAGTTGAAAGCAGCTCAAGCAAGCCTTGCGGCTGAAAAAGCAACTGCTGAAAATGAAAAGAATTCTCTTCTTGAAGAGAAAGCAGCAGCTGAAAAAGCAGCAGCTGAAGCAGCAGCTCGTGAAGCAGCCTATAAAGCAGAACAAGAAGCACAACGTCAAGCAGTTGAAGCTTCAGGAAATACTACTCTGCAAGCTCAGGTTCAAGCAGTTGTTAATTCACCTTCATCTGCTGAAGCACCAACTGCGGCGGCACCTGCAGTGACTCAATCTGTTGCCCGTGCAAATAGACCAGTTTATAGCTCATCTGCCTCTTCTTATCCAGTAGGTCAATGTACTTGGGGTGCTAAGACATTAGCTCCTTGGGCTGGCGATTACTGGGGTAATGGTGGACAATGGTCAGCAAGCGCAGCAGCAGCAGGCTTCCGTGTTGGTTCACAGCCAGAAGTTGGCGCAATTGCATGTTGGACTGACGGTGGATACGGACACGTTGCAGTAGTAACAGCTGTTCAATCTACTACAAGCATCCAAGTATCAGAAGCAAACTACCTTGGACAACAATCAATCGGTAACTACCGTGGATGGTTTAACCCAACAACTGCACAAGGTACAGTTTCATATATCTATCCGAACTAATCAGTAAAAAGCGCCTCTGGCGTTTTTTATTTTTAATTGAAAAATCAACTGAAAAAAGTTACAATGGTAGTTGGGAAAAGTTGTAATTGGACAATGAAAGACGATTTAGAATCTGGAGGGAATCATGTCTTTTTCTGATTTAAAACTCTTTGCTCTTTCTTCTAATAAAGAATTAGCGCAGCGTGTTGCTCAAGAGATTGGATTGCCACTTGGGAAATCAACTGTCCGTCAGTTCTCTGATGGAGAGATTCAAGTGAATATTGAAGAATCTATTCGCGGGAAACACGTCTTTATTTTGCAGTCTACCAGTTCGCCGGTCAATGATAATTTGATGGAAATCTTGATTATGGTAGATGCTTTGAAACGGGCTAGTGCTGAATCAATCAATGTTGTCATGCCTTACTATGGCTATGCTCGACAGGATCGCAAGGCTAGAGCTCGTGAGCCAATTACATCTAAATTAGTTGCTAATATGTTGGAAATTGCTGGTGTGGATCGGATGCTGACTATTGACTTGCACGCAGCGCAAATCCAGGGCTTCTTTGACATTCCAGTAGATCACTTGATGGGTGCACCTTTGATTGCTGATTACTTTGAGCGCCGTAATATGACAGGGGCCGACTATGTGGTAGTCAGTCCTGACCATGGTGGTGTGAGTCGGGCCCGTAAGTTAGCAGAGTTTCTGAAAACTCCGATTGCGATTATTGATAAGCGCCGCAGTGTGGACAAGATGAATAGCAGTGAAGTCATGAACATCATTGGTAAGGTGGAAGGAAAAACTTGTATCCTAATTGATGATATGATTGATACTGCGGGAACTATCTGCCATGCGGCTGATGCTCTCGCTGAGGCGGGGGCTGTAGAGGTCTATGCTAGCTGTACGCATCCAGTCTTGTCTGGTCCGGCTATGGATAATATCCAAAAGTCAGCGATTAAAAAATTGGTTGTGTTGGATACGATTTATCTGCCTCAAGAGCGCTTGATTGATAAGATTGATCAGATTTCCATTGCGCATCTTCTAGGGGAAGCCATTGTCCGTATTCATGAGAAACGGCCGCTGTCACCCTTGTTTGAAATAGGGAAAAAATAATCTGATATGTATGGCTGGGAAGTTTGATTCCTAGCTTCTTTTTTTAAAAAAATCTAATATCAACTTTGGAAGAAGAATCGAACTACTTGATGTTTCAAATATAAATAAATGACCATTTAAATAGTTGGTAAATTGACAATTTGTCTCATCCCTTGGTATTCTTTGATTTTAGAAATTTTTATGTAGTAAAATTCTTGACTTTTTTCGGAGTTCGAACTATACTTAATAGTAGGTAATATTAGGTAACGGGGAGTTACAATTATTTTTGAAAAGTAAAGAGGAGATGAGATAATGAAAAAGGTTTTACTTTCAAGTGCTGTAGCCCTTTCTCTTTTTGCGGCTGCTGCACCAGTATTTGCTGAGGGTACAGGCAGTCTTTGGGTTAATGACATTGATAATAATGAAGTTCCCCAAGGGAGTACGGACGCAGAATCCAGCAAAGTTATGGATGAACTGCAGGCCTATAGAGACGCACAATCAGCTCTGGATCAGCAAGTTGCTGAAGCTAAGAAAGCTCCAGTTGGTAAAAGTGCAGTGATGGAGGATCAGGCTGGTAACAAAGTTCTTGTTATTGGTGAAGGAGAGTCGGCTAATGCAGATCAGTCTTCAGCGACACCGTCTACTACAGATCCATCTACACCGGCTTATTCGGCAGCACCTTACTCCACAGCCTCTTCATCAGTTCCGACTTTTCCGGTACCGTCTCAATCTTCGGCGGCATCCTCTTCAGCAGCAGGTAAAAAGAGGACTAAAAAATCAGAAAATAAAGCAAAAAAAGCTCCGGAAGTAAAAGAAGAAAACAAGGAAAATGAGGAAAACTCTGAAGACAAGTCACTTCCTAAAACAAGTGCAGTCAAATAATTTTGTCTTTAATTTGTGCTAACGCCTAAATATCACTGAGCCTTCGTTCGGTGATATTTTTTATCAAAAATGAAAAATAAAGGATTTTTAAATTATGCAAGAAAAAGATAGGAGTCAAGCTTCGAATAAGAAACAGCTTCTTGTTGTTGGCATCTGCCTCCTGCTGATTGTTCTGGTTATTTTTTCTGTTTTTTATGCTTTCCGTTCTTCAGGAACAGGCAGTAAGCCTCGAGTTTCGCCTTCCAGCAGGATTGAAACGTCAAGCTCTTCTACAGCAGACTCCAGTCAGACAGAAAAGGATTATTTAGCAGAGCGTTTTGCTAAACTGAAGGCTGTGAATTCAGAAACGATAGGCTATGTCTATGCTCCTGGTACGCAGCTGGATGAGCCAGTGGTGCAAACGAAAGATAATGCGACTTATCTGCTGAAGACTTTTGAAGGAAAGCAAGAACCCTATATGGGTGCGGTCTTCATGGATAAAGATAATCATAAAGATTTCAGCGATCGTCTGACTTGGCTTTTTGGGCATGCTCGGGGCAGCAAGGCAGGAGATCATCGCATGTTTAATGATGTCAACTACTATGATCGTCAGGATTATTTTGACAAACATAGGTATGTCGTGATTGAGACTCCTGAGCGTAAGTATTATTATCAAGCTATGGGACTGGTCATCGTGCCAGAAGAGACAGCTTTTTATCGGACGGAGTTTAAGGACGATGAGGACTTTACAACTCAGCTCAGAAATATCTATGAGGCTGCTCGGACAAAGGATCCAGAGATGAAGATTAAGGCGAGCGACCGGTATTTGGTTCTTTCAACCTGCCGTGAGGAAGATGACACGATTCGTTCTAACCTTTATTTGCGGCAGATTCCTGATTCGGAACTGCCAGATTTTCTGGCCAAGCATGGCAAGGAATTGACCTATACTCCGACTCGTTGATTGGTCAGTCACGTGAGATGTGGCTATATCCATTATTTGCCAGTAAAGAATTTTAAGGCAAGGAAAAAGGGACTGAGTGCAAGCTGAACAGAACCGCTTATAATGGACAGTATAAAAAGTACACTATACTGTTCTTATAAGGAGGTTCTTTTCTTATGGCAAAAAAAGGAAGTCAATTCACTACATACCATCCAGATTTTAAACTCCAAGTAGTAGAAGATTACTTAAGTGGGAAAAATGGAGGACTAACATTAATTGCACGAAAATATGGCTTAAAATCCAAAAGCCAGGTAGAGAACTGGGTTAAAAAGTATCGCAAAAATCCCGATCTTCTGAAACAAGATTTACGAGGAAAATCATCTGTCAGTCGTCCAAAGTCTGTCAAACTAGAAGATATGACATTAGAGGAACAAAATAAATATCTTAGGATGGAAAATGATATTTTAAAAACTTTAAGGGCACTCCTCAAGAAGTGAGAAGTGCCCAGTATCGAGTGGTTCACAAATTAAAAGACCGTTATTCAGTAGTGGCTATGTGTGCTTATTTTGGATTTCCTCGCTCGTCTTATTATCTATGGCTAAAAAATGGCAAACCAGATTATAAAGCGTTTGATTGGAATTTAGCTGAACACCTTACAGCATCTTTCAAAGAGCAGCCTAAGGGCTATCGCTATCATTGGCGGCAACTCCAACGCCAAAAAAATATCTATCATAATCCAAAAACCATTCATCGTTATATGAGAATCTTAGGGCTCAAATCTCCCATTCGCAAGAAAAAATATGACTCTTGTACACAAGGTGAGATAAACGAAAAGGCAAGACACGTCCACTATAACGTGCTTGCCCGCAGGTTTGAAGCATCTCGTCCCAACCAAAAACTCGTGACAGACGTTAGTTATGTCTATTACAAAAATGGACGGATGTTTCTAAGTGTCATAAAAGACTTATATGACAACTCTATTCTAGCCTATCAGCTTTCCTATTTCAATGATAATCGTCTTGTTTTTGATAATTTAGATTTGGTCTTTAATGAAACATGGGATATGACCCAATCTTGTATTCTCCATTCAGATCAAGGCTTTCAATATACAAACGTCCAATACTTAAGAAAATTAGATGCCTACGGCGTAACAATCTCTCACTCAGGAAGAGGAAACTGTTATGACAATGCTTGTTGTGAGAATTTCTTCTCTCATTTAAAGAGTGAGTCACTTAGCCTTCACAAACCAGAAACTAGAGATGAGTTAATCCAACAAATTAGCTACTATATTCAGTGGTATAACTTTGATAGACCGCAAGAAAAATTAAAAGGTATGACCCCTGTGGAATTCAGGGAGTCATACCTTCATCAATAATGTACTTTTTTACTGTTCAGTTTAACTGGGGCTTGACAAGCTTAGTCCTTTTTCTGCATAAGAAATCATGTAATAGCTTTTGCTATGCTTCTGCATTTATAGTATAATAGTTCTATTGAGCGGCTGGAGGTATGTATGGATTTAAGTAAGAAATTTAATAAAAACTTAGGAAAAATAGAAATTTCGCTGATTCGTCAGTTCGACCAATCAATTTCTGCAATTCCTGGGGTTCTTCGGCTGACCTTAGGAGAGCCGGATTTTACGACACCGGATCATATCAAAGAAGCGGCCAAGGCAGCGATTGATGCTAATCAAAGCCACTACACTGGCATGAGCGGTCTCTTGGAACTGCGTCAGGCGGCCAGCAGCTTTGTGAAAGAAAAGTACAATCTGAACTATCTCCCAGAAGATGAGGTCTTGGTCACTATTGGCGCAACAGAGGCCTTGTCAGCTACACTGACAGCTATTCTAGAAGAAGGAGACAAGGTCTTGCTGCCAGCTCCTGCTTATCCAGGCTATGAGCCTATTGTCAATCTAGTGGGGGCAGAGATTGTCGAGATTGATACAACGGCCAATAACTTTGTCCTTACTCCAGAGATGCTGGAAGCAGCTATTTTGGAACAGGGTGAGCAGCTAAAAGCGGTCATTCTTAATTATCCAGCCAATCCGACTGGCGTGACTTATTCGTGGGAGCAGATAAAAGCTCTGGCGGATGTCCTAGGAAAATACCAAGTCTTTGTGGTCTGTGATGAGGTCTATTCTGAGCTGACCTATACAGAGCAGGGGCATGTCTCCATCGCGGAGTATCTGCCAGACCAAACCATTGTCATCAACGGCCTGTCTAAGTCTCATGCCATGACTGGCTGGCGGTTGGGCTTTATCTTTGCTCCAGCAGTTTTCACTGCTCAGCTGATTAAGAGCCATCAGTATCTCGTAACAGCGGCCAATACTATGGCTCAGTTTGCCGGCATTGAAGCTCTGACAGTTGGGAAAGATGATGCGGAACCAATGAAGGCTGAGTACATCCAGCGTCGCGATTATATCATAGAGAAAATGGCTGAGCTAGGCTTTAAGATCATCAAACCAGATGGGGCTTTTTATATTTTTGCTAAGATACCAGATGGTTATAATCAAGATTCTTTCGCCTTTCTGCAGGATTTTGCAGAGAAGAAGGCCGTGGCCTTTATCCCGGGGGCGGCTTTTGGTCAATACGGGGAAGGCTATATCCGCCTGTCCTACGCGGCTAGTATGGAGACGATTCAAGAAGCTCTGAAACGCCTCAAGGACTACATGGAGGACTATGCTTAAATCTCTAACAAGTCAAGGTCTGGTTCTCTATAACCGCAATTTCCGTGAGGATGATAAGCTGGTCAAGATCTTTACGGAACAGGCTGGCAAGCGTATGTTTTTCGTCAAGCATGCTGGTAAATCCAAGCTAGCACCCGTCATTCAGCCTTTGACTGCAGCGAACTTGCTGATGAAAATCAATGATGATGGCCTTAGCTATATCGAGGACTATCAGGATGTAGTCACCTATCATCGCATCAATGAGGATTTATTCATCATGGCCTATGCCAGCTATGTGGCGGCTTTGGCAGATGCCAGTCTTCAGGACAATCAGCCGGATCCGGCTCTCTTTGCCTTTCTGCAGAAAACCCTGGAGCTGATGAATAATGGTCTGGACTATGAGGTGCTGACCAATATCTTTGAGATTCAGATTTTGTCACGTTTTGGAGTTTCGCTGAACTTCCATGACTGTGCCTTTTGTCATCGGACAGGTCTGCCTTTTGACTTCTCTTTCAAATATAGCGAAGTTCTTTGCCCTGATCATTACCATCAGGATGAACGGCGCTGTCATCTGAATCCCAATCTTCCTTTTCTGCTGGACCAATTTCAGGCGGTCCGTTTTAGCGAATTGGAGACCATTTCTTTGAAGCCAGATATTAAAAAGCAGCTGCGGGATTTTATCGACCTGCTCTATGATGAATATGTCGGCATCCATCTCAAATCCAAAAAATTTATAGATTCTCTGGGAGACTGGGGAAGTATTTTAAAAGATAAGAACGAGGAATAAATCTAATGAAAAAAATAGCTGTTGATGCTATGGGAGGGGACAATGCCCCTCAGGCTTTGGTGGAAGGAGCCAATCGAGCGGTACAGGAGTTTTCGGATATTGAAATTCTCCTTTATGGCGATGAAGCGAAAATCAAGCCTTATCTGACTGCTGGTGAGCGGGTCCACATCATCCACACGGAGGAAAAGATTGACTCAGATGACGAGCCGACCAAGGCCATTCGTCAGAAGAAAGAGGCTAGTATGGTGCTGGCAGCCAAGGCTGTGAAGGCAGGGGAAGCAGATGCTATGCTGTCTGCTGGAAATACTGGAGCGCTTTTGGCGGCGGGTTTCTTTATCGTAGGGCGTATCAAGAACATTGACCGACCTGGTCTCTTATCTACTATGCCAACGGTTGGCGGTCAGGGATTTGATATGTTGGATCTGGGAGCCAATGCTGAAAACACAGCCCATCATTTACACCAGTATGCGACTTTGGGTTCTTTCTATGCTGAAAATGTCCGAGGAATCAAGAAGCCGCGGGTAGGTCTCTTGAATAACGGAACAGAAAGCAGCAAGGGGGACCCTCTGCGCAAGGAAGCCTACGAGCTTTTAGCTGGGGATTCGACACTTAACTTTATCGGCAATGTGGAAGCGCGTGATTTGATGGATGATGTGGCGGATGTTGTCGTTGCAGATGGCTTTACTGGTAATGCTGTTCTAAAATCAATCGAAGGAACTGCTATCAGTATCATGGGTCAGCTGAAGAAGTCTATTTTAGGCGGTGGTTTCAAGGCTAAATTGGGAGCTTGGCTGCTCAAGGATAGCCTGCGAGGGCTCAAAAATAGTCTGGACTATTCTAGTGCAGGCGGTGCAGTTCTATTTGGCTTGAAAGCGCCTGTTGTCAAAACGCATGGCTCTAGCGATGCTAAGGCTGTTTATAGCACGATTCGTCAAATTCGGACCATGTTGGAAACAGATGTTGTTGGTAAATCGGTTATTGAATTTTCAGATGCAAAGGAGTAAACATGAGCGAAAAAGAAATTTATGCAAAAATTGTCGAAATCATTCAAGAACATGACAGCAGCAAGCTGCATATCACTCCAGAACTGAGCTTGAAAGAGGAGCTGGGAGTGGACTCTGTTGATTTGATGGAATTTATCATCAATCTGGAAGAAGCTTTTGATATTGAGATTCCTGATGAGGATATGGATAATTTCAAAACAATTTCTGATGTGGTGGCTTATATCCATGAGAAACTGAAGAAGCAACATTAAAAATCAAAGATCGGTATCTTCCGGTCTTTTTTCGTATCTTGGAAAGGAAACGATTTCTTTAACTGGATATAGAAAGTTTATACGGAATTTCTTGTAAAATATATTCAAAGATGATAAAATGAGGGTATAAAAGCACGAAAGGCGAATATTAAAATGTCTAACAAGTTGTTATATTCGGGAAAAGCTAAGGATATTTTCTCTACAGATGATGAGCAAGTCATTCTGGCGCGCTACAAGGACCAGGCAACGGCCTTTAATGGAGTCAAGAAGGAGCAGATCGCTGGTAAAGGAGTGCTCAACAACCAGATTTCATCTTTTATTTTTGAGAAACTCAATGCAGCTGGTGTGGCGACGCATTTTATTGAGAAGGTTTCGGATACGGACCAGCTCAATAAAAAAGTGGAGATTATTCCTTTGGAAGTGGTGCTGCGCAACTACACAGCGGGTTCTTTTTCCAAACGTTTTGGAGTAGAAGAGGGCATCGCGCTTGAAACTCCGATTGTGGAATTTTACTACAAAAATGATGATTTGGACGATCCTTTCATCAATGACGAACATGTGAAATTTTTGAAGATTGCTAGCGACGAAGAAATTGCCTTTTTGAAAGAGGAGACTCGTCGGATCAATGAGCTCTTGTCAGACTGGTTCCGCCAAATCGGACTGAAATTGATTGATTTCAAGTTAGAGTTCGGCTTTGATAAAGATGGCAAGATTATTCTGGCGGACGAATTTTCACCAGATAACTGCCGCCTCTGGGATGCGGAAGGCCATCACATGGACAAGGACGTTTTCCGACGTGGCCTTGGTGAACTGACAGATGTCTATCAGGTTGTTTGGGAAAAATTGCAGGCGATTAAGTAAGGACAGGGTGTGAAAAATCATGGACAAGCGTATTTTTGTAGAGAAGAAGAGCAACTTCGGTGTCAAGTCACAGAGCTTGGTGAGAGAGCTGACGCATAATCTTCAGTTGAAAACATTGTCAGATCTTCGGATGATTCAAGTGTATGACGTCTTTCATCTGGCAGAAGATTTGGTCGCTCGGGCTGAAAAGCATATTTTCTCTGAGCAAGTGACAGATAGATTGCTGGCGAAAGAGGAAGTAGAGGCTGCACTTGCAGAGACAGCGTTTTTTGCCATCGAAGCGCTGCCGGGTCAGTTTGATCAGCAGGCAGCCAGCTCTCAGGAGGCCCTCTTTTTGCTCGGCGCTGGGACAGATGTTCTGGTGAGAACGGCTCAGCTTTATTTGGTCAATAAAGACATCTCAGACAGCGAGTTGGCAGCAATCAAGAAATACTTGCTGAATCCGGTTGATTCACGCTTTAAAGATATTGAGCAGCCTATCCAGCTGGAGCAATTCTCAGAGTCAGATAAGACCATTCCGGTTCTGGACTTCTTTAAGGACTACACGGAAGCGGACTTTAAAGCCTACAAGCAGGAGCATGGTCTGGCTATGGAAGTGGCAGATTTGCTCTTCATTCAGGACTATTTCAAGTCAATTGGCCGTTTCCCGACAGAGACTGAGCTTAAGGTTTTAGATACTTACTGGTCTGACCACTGTCGACACACGACCTTTGAGACGGAGTTGAAGAAGATTGATTTTTCGGCTTCTAAGTTTGAAAAGCAGCTGCAGTCTACTTATGATAAATACTTGGCTATGCGTGATGAGCTGGGACGTGGGGAAAAGCCGCAGACTCTCATGGATATGGCGACTATTTTTGGTCGCTACGAGCGAGCCAATGGCCGTCTGGATGACATGGAAGTGTCTGATGAGATCAATGCCTGCTCCGTAGAGATTGAAGTGGATGTGGATGGCGTCAAAGAGCCTTGGCTGCTGATGTTTAAAAATGAAACCCATAACCATCCAACAGAAATTGAGCCCTTTGGTGGGGCTGCGACCTGTATCGGCGGAGCCATTCGTGATCCGCTTTCTGGCCGCTCTTATGTTTATCAGGCTATGCGGATTTCAGGTGCGGGCGATATTACTCAGCCGATTGCTGAAACGCGGGCTGGCAAGCTTCCTCAGCAGGTTATTTCAAAAACTGCAGCGCATGGCTATTCTTCTTACGGGAATCAAATTGGTCTAGCGACGACCTATGTCCGTGAGTATTTCCATCCAGGCTTTGTTGCTAAGCGGATGGAGCTGGGTGCGGTTGTCGGTGCGGCTCCTAAGGAAAATGTTGTCCGTGAAAAACCAGCGGCAGGTGATGTGGTCATCTTGCTGGGAGGCAAGACGGGCCGTGATGGTGTTGGTGGAGCCACTGGCTCGTCCAAGGTACAGACAGCTGCGTCTGTGGAGACGGCTGGTGCGGAAGTACAAAAAGGAAATGCTATAGAGGAGCGCAAGATTCAGCGCCTCTTCCGCGATGGCAATGTAACTCGCCTCATTAAGAAATCCAATGACTTTGGGGCCGGCGGTGTCTGTGTAGCTATTGGTGAATTAGCAGATGGGCTGGAAATTGACCTTGACAAGGTACCGCTCAAATACCAAGGACTTAATGGAACAGAAATCGCGATTTCTGAGTCGCAGGAGCGGATGGCAGTAGTGGTCCGCCCAGAAGATGTCGAACAATTTATCGCTGCAGCAGCTAAGGAAAATCTGCTGGCAGTCGTTGTGGCCAAAGTGACAGAAAAGCCAAATCTGGTCATGCACTGGAACGGGGAAACCATCGTCGATATAGAGCGGAGTTTTCTGGACACCAATGGTGTGCGCGTGGTTGTGGATGCCAAGGTTGTGGATGCCCAAGCAGCATTGCCAGGGCAAGCTGTGACTTCTGAAGCGACTTTGGAGCAGAACCTTAAGAACTTGCTCAGCGACCTCAATCATACCAGTCAAAAGGGGCTGCAGACAATCTTTGACAGCTCTGTTGGTCGCTCTACTGTCAATCATCCTATCGGCGGGCGCTACCAAATTACGCCGACTGAGGCTTCTGTGCAGAAACTGCCAGTGGAGCACGGCAAGACTGAGACAGTATCTGTGATGGCACAGGGCTACAATCCTTATGTGGCAGCTTGGTCACCTTATCATGGCGCAGCTTATGCAGTGATTGAAGCGACAGCTCGCTTGGTTGCTGCTGGTTCGGACTGGGCCAAGGCTCGCTTCTCTTATCAGGAATATTTCGAGCGGATGGACAAGCAGGCTGAGCGTTTTGGACAGCCAGTTTCTGCTCTGCTTGGTTCGATTGAAGCACAGATTCAGCTCGGTTTGCCGTCTATTGGTGGCAAGGATTCTATGAGCGGAACCTTTGAAGAATTGACCGTACCGCCGACCTTGGTAGCTTTTGGAGTGACAACTTCTACTGCTGGGCGCATTCTGTCTCCAGAGTTTAAGGCGGCAGGCGAGTCTATCTACTATCTGCCAGGACAGGTCCTATCTCAGGATATTGACTTTGACTTAATCAAGAATAATTTTGAAAATTTTGCGGATATTCAGGTCAAGTATCAGATTACAGCTGCCGCCGCTGTCAAATACGGTGGTCTAGCAGAGAGTCTGGCCTTAATGAGCTTTGGTAATCGCATTGGTGCTCAAGTGGATGTTGCTGACTTGCCTTCCATTTTGCAGGCGCAGCTGGGTGGATTTGTCTTTACCAGTCCTGAGCAGGATATTCCAGGTGCAGTGAAGATCGGTCAGACCAAGCCGGACTTTACCCTGATTGTCAATGGTGTCCAGCTTGAGGGAGCAGAGCTTTTGGCAAGCTTTGAAGGCCGACTAGAACCGATCTATCCGACAGAATTTAAACAAGAAACAGTTATTGAAGAAGTGCCGGCTCTTGTTGCTGATACAGTTATCAAAGTCAAAGAGACAGTAGCGGAGCCGCTGGTTTACATTCCAGTCTTCCCTGGGACCAACTCAGAATACGACTCAGCCAAAGCCTTTGAAGCAGCAGGAGCCAAGGTCAATCTAGTTCCCTTTGTCACTTTGGATGAAGCAGCCATTGTCAAGTCCGTTGACAGTATGGTTGACAACATTGACAAGGCAAATATCATCTTCTTTGCAGGCGGCTTCTCTGCTGCAGATGAGCCAGATGGTTCAGCTAAGTTTATCGTCAATATCCTTCTCAACGAGAAGGTCAAGAAAGCCATTGATACTTTCATCGCTCGCGGCGGTCTCATCATTGGTATCTGTAATGGCTTCCAGGCTCTGGTTAAATCTGGTCTTCTTCCATACGGAAACTTTGAAGAAGCAGGTGCCAGCAGTCCAACTCTCTTTTACAATGATGCCAACCAGCACGTGGCCAAGATGGTGGAGACCCGCATTGCCAATACCAACTCGCCTTGGCTGGCTGGTGTGCAAGTGGGTGATATCCATGCCATTCCAGTTTCACATGGTGAAGGGAAATTTGTCGTGACAGCTGAGGAATTTGCTGAACTGCGTGACAATGGTCAGATTTGGAGTCAGTATGTAGACTTCGATGGTCAGCCAAGCATGGACAGTAAGTATAATCCAAACGGCTCGCTTTACGCTATTGAAGGTATTATGAGCAAGAACGGTCAAATCATCGGGAAGATGGGCCACTCAGAGCGTTATGAAGACGGCCTTTTCCAAAATATTCCAGGTCAGAAAGACCAGAAATTGTTTGAAAGCGCCGTTCGTTATTTCCAAGCGAGTCACGAATAAAGTTGGCTTGCAAGAGCAAGCAAAAAAAGAGTCTACTTGGCCTGAAAGGCCAGGTTTTCTCCCTTTTACAAGACAAAAGAATTTAGGTAAAACAATGACATACGAAGTAAAGTCACTAAATGAAGAGTGCGGTATTTTTGGAATCTGGGGCCATCCACAGGCGGCTCAGGTCACCTATTTCGGACTCCACAGTCTGCAACACCGCGGTCAGGAAGGAGCTGGCATCCTGTCAAACGACCACGGAAAGCTCAAACGCCACCGAGATTTGGGATTGGTTGCAGAGGTTTTTAGAAAACCAGCAGATTTGGACAATCTGACAGGAGAAGCAGCTATCGGCCATGTCCGCTATGCGACGTCTGGTGGAGCCTCTATTAACAATGTCCAGCCTTTCTTCTTCAGTTTCTATGATATGCAGATGGGTTTGGCGCATAATGGCAATCTGACCAATGCCCATTCACTGAGACGGGAGTTAGAGAAGAAGGGTTCCATCTTTGCCAGCTCGTCTGATACGGAAATTCTCATGCACTTGATTCGCCATAGTAAGCAGGAAAATTTCTTAGATAAGCTCAAGGAATCCTTGAGACGAGTTCAGGGCGGCTTTGCCTATCTCATCATGAGAGAGGACAAGCTCTACGCTGCGCTGGATCCTAATGGCTTTCGTCCTCTGTCCATCGGTCGCATGAAAAATGGGGCCTGGGTCGTTTCCAGTGAAACCTGTGCTTTTGAAGTGGTGGGTGCTGAATGGGTGCGTGACCTTGAGCCAGGGGAAATCGTGATTATTGATGATGAAGGCGTGACCTATGACAGCTATACGACAGATACTCAGCTGGCTATTTGCTCAATGGAATATGTCTATTTCGCTCGGCCGGACAGCGTCATTCACGGGGTCAATGTCCATGCAGCCCGCAAACGGATGGGCCGCAGGCTGGCTCAAGAATTCCAACATGAGGCAGATATCGTTGTCGGCGTGCCTAATTCGTCCCTGTCAGCGGCCTCTGGCTTTTCCGAAGAGTCTGGCCTGCCAAATGAAATGGGTCTGATTAAAAATCAATACATCCAACGGACCTTTATCCAGCCGACGCAGGAGTTGCGAGAGCAAGGGGTTCGTATGAAATTATCTGCTGTTTCCAGCATTGTCAAGGGCAAGCGCGTGGTCATGGTGGATGACTCTATCGTGCGGGGAACGACCAGCCGACGTATCGTCCAGCTCTTACGAGATGCAGGTGCAGCTGAAGTCCATGTAGCTATCGGTAGTCCAGAACTAAAATACCCATGTTTCTATGGCATTGACATCCAGAATCGGCGCGAGCTCATCTCGGCCAATCATACGGTTGATGAGGTTTGTGAGATTATCGGAGCAGACAGCCTGACCTATTTGTCGCTGGAAGGTCTCATTGAATCAGTTGGTATTGAGACGGAAGCTCCGAATGGCGGGCTTTGTGTGGCTTACTTTGACGGTCAGTATCCAACTCCGCTCTATGATTATGAAGAGCGCTATCTGGAAAGCCTGAAGGAAAAGACGAGTTTTTATTAAAACAAGGCTAACGGTAGTTGTCGCAATCTTTTTTAAAAATAAGAGTAAGGAAGAAAATTATGACAAATAAAAATGCATACGCTCAATCCGGTGTGGATGTTGAAGCAGGTTATGAAGTAGTTGAGCGAATCAAAAAGCATGTGGCACGTACAAAGCGGGCTGGTGTCATGGGAGCACTGGGTGGCTTTGGCGGCATGTTTGACCTATCTCAGACTGGGGTCAAGGAGCCAGTACTGATTTCTGGTACGGATGGGGTCGGAACCAAGCTCATGCTGGCCATTCAGTATGACAAGCACGATACCATTGGGCAGGACTGTGTGGCTATGTGTGTCAATGACATCATCGCTGCAGGAGCTGAGCCCCTTTACTTCCTGGACTATATTGCCACTGGGAAAAATGAACCGGCAAAACTGGAGCAAGTTGTCGCAGGTGTGGCTGAAGGCTGCGTCCAGTCTGGATCTGCCTTGATTGGTGGAGAAACCGCTGAAATGCCTGGTATGTACGGTGAAGATGATTATGACCTAGCTGGTTTTGCGGTTGGGGTCGCTGAGAAGTCAGAGATTATTGATGGCTCTAAAGTCGCTGAGGGCGATGTCCTTCTGGGGCTGGCTTCCAGCGGTATCCACTCAAATGGTTACTCGCTCGTTCGCCGGGTTTTTGCAGACTACACTGGTGAAGAAGTCTTACCAGAATTGGAAGGCAAGAAACTTAAGGAAGTACTGCTTGAGCCGACTCGTATCTATGTCAAGGCTTTGCTGCCGCTGATTAAGGAAAAGCTGGTTCATGGGATTGCCCATATTACTGGTGGTGGTTTTATCGAAAATGTGCCCCGCATGTTTGCCGATGACTTGGCTGCTGAGATTGAAGAAGATAAGATTCCAGTCTTGCCGATTTTTAAGGCCTTAGAAAAATATGGTCACATCAAGCACCAAGAAATGTTTGAAATTTTCAATATGGGGTTAGGAATGATTTTGGCCGTAGCTCCTGAAAATGTGAATCGTGTCAAAGAACTTCTTGACGAGCCTGTTTATGAAGTCGGCCGGATTGTCAAAAAAGAAAATGAAAGTGTCCTTATCAAATGAAAAAAATTGCCGTTTTTGCTTCGGGGAATGGATCAAATTTCCAAGTGATTGCTGAGCAGTTTCCTGTTGAATTTGTCTTTTCAGACCATCGCGATGCCTATGTGCTAGAGCGGGCGGATAAACTAGGTGTCAAAAGCTATGCCTTTGAGCTTAGAGAGTTTGACAGTAAGGCGGCGTACGAGCAGGCTATTGTAGACCTTCTAGAAGAGCACCAGATTGACTTGGTTTGCCTAGCAGGCTATATGAAAATCGTTGGGCCAACCTTGCTTGGCGCCTATGAAGGACGCATTATTAATATCCACCCAGCCTATTTGCCCGAATTTCCAGGAGCACATGGTATTGAGGATGCTTGGCAGGCTGGCGTCTCTGAGAGTGGCGTGACCATTCATTGGGTGGACTCGGGTGTGGACACTGGAAAAATTATCCAGCAAGTGCGCGTGCCGCGTTTAGCCGAGGACACGCTGGAAAGCTTTGAAGAACGTATTCATGAGGCGGAGTACAAGCTTTATCCCATAGTACTGGAGAGTTTAGGGGTGGGGAGGAAGTGATAGAGGAATGATATGAATAAAGTAGTTGATGATTTATTAGAAAATGTAAAAGAATTTGAAAAGTTCTTCAATGAATACGAAAAAGAATTTTATCCTAAAGTAGTAAAAGTTAGAAATCAGCTTTTAATCAGCCTAGCTGTATTTATTATCCTAATAGTAATAAGTTATGTGCTTTGGGTAGGTAATTTTGGAAATCTACTTATTAAGATAGTGAGCCTTATTTTTACAGCAATTGCTTTAGGATGCTTTATTTATCTTAGCCGAAAATTTGATGATTTCTCAGATGGGAAGCCTAATAAATTTGAAGAGTTATGTAGAGAAGTGAAAGCTAATTTGATTCACAAGTATGGAGAAAAAGCTAGTGTTACTATAAAACTATTAATTGATGATTTAACAGATAAACAGAATAATCGGATTAAGCGATATGAAAACTTAGTACAATCTGTGAGTGCAATTGGGATGATTCTAGTAACGGCTTTTGTTACCTTGATTTTAAATAAATTTTTTGGTTCAAAAGAAAATAGTATTTCATTTAACATATTCATCGAATTAATTGTAGTTGTGTTTGGAGTAGTTATCCTAATGAAAGCTGTTGATGGTTTTACTAAAAATGTGATTGAGTACCCTATATTTGGAAAAGTATCAAAGGAAATGTATTTAACAGATATTTTGTATAGAGTGAAATATATGGTTTTGGAAAAGGAGAACAATAATGACTAAACGCGCCTTAATCAGCGTCTCAGACAAATCAGGCATTGTTGAATTTGCCCAAGAACTTAAAAAACTTGGTTGGGACATCATCTCAACCGGTGGTACCAAGATAGCTCTGGATAGTGCTGGAGTGGGCACCATTGCCATTGATGATGTGACTGGTTTTCCAGAGATGATGGATGGCCGTGTCAAGACCCTCCATCCAAACATTCACGGTGGTCTCTTGGCTCGTCGCGATTTGGATAGCCACCTGCAAGCGGCCAAGGACAATCAGATTGAGCTCATTGACCTGGTCGTGGTGAATCTCTATCCTTTTAAGGAAACCGTTCTCAAGCCAGGTGTAGAGTATGCGGACGCGGTGGAAAATATTGACATCGGTGGGCCCTCTATGCTGCGCTCTGCGGCTAAAAATCATGCCAGCGTGACGGTTGTTGTAGATCCGGCTGATTATGCTCTTGTTCTGGAAGAGTTGGCAGCAAATGGCCAAACAACCTATGAAACGCGTCAACGCTTAGCAGCTAAGGTTTTCCGTCACACAGCCGCTTACGATGCTTTAATTGCAGACTATTTCACGGATCAGGTGGGCGAAAGCAAGCCTGAAAAGCTGACCTTGACTTATGAACTTAAGCAGCCCATGCGCTACGGGGAAAATCCCCAGCAGGAAGCTGATTTCTATCAGACTGCTTTGCCACTGGACTATTCCATCGCTTCCGCCAAGCAGCTGAATGGAAAAGAGTTGTCTTTCAACAACATTCGTGATGCGGATGCGGCCATTCGGATTATTCGAGATTTCAAGGATCGGCCAACTGTTGTGGCGCTAAAACATATGAATCCTTGTGGCATTGGTCAGGCGGACGATATTGAGACTGCCTGGGACTATGCTTATGAGTCTGATCCGGTTTCTATTTTTGGTGGGATTGTCGTCCTCAACCGTCAGGTGGATGCTGCGACGGCTGAGAAGATGCACGGTGTTTTTCTGGAAATCATCATCGCATCGAGCTACACGGCAGAAGCGCTAGCGATTTTGACCAATAAAAAGAAAAATCTGCGGATTTTGGAGTTGGCTTTTGATGCTCAGGCAGCTTCTGGAGCTGAGAAGGAAGTGACTGGTGTTCTTGGCGGTCTTCTTGTGCAAAATCAAGATGTTATCGAGGAAAAACCAGCTGATTGGCAGGTCGTGACTAAGCGCCAGCCGAGTGAGCAGGAGCGCGTGGCTTTGGAATTTGCCTGGAAGTCCGTCAAATATGTCAAATCCAACGGTATCATCATTACTAATGACCGTCAGGTGCTGGGAGTCGGTCCTGGTCAGACTAACCGTGTGGCTTCTGTCAAGATTGCTATTGAGCAAGCCAAAGAACGCCTTGACGGTGCCGCTCTGGCTTCTGACGCTTTCTTCCCCTTTGCGGACAATATCGAAGAAATCGCAGCCGCTGGCATCAAAGCTATCATCCAACCGGGTGGATCTGTCCGTGATGAGGAGTCTATTATCGCAGCTGATAAGCATGGCTTGACTATGATTTTCACCGGTGTACGGCATTTTAGGCATTAAAAACTATAAAAAAATCCTCGGGTCGAGCCGAGGATTTTTGAGTAGTCTTATACTCAATGAAAATCATGAACAAACTAAGCAGGAGTAGTCTGCTCAAAACACTGGTTTGAAGTGGTTTTGAGAAGTGCGAAAGCGACTTATTTAGGGTAGATATAGGTCAGGCGGCCCCAGTAGGAAGCAGTTGGGTCGAACCAGCCACGGAAGTTGCTGATGTATTGCTTGCCGAGGTAGTTAGACTCTTGGATCTGGATGCGGGTATTGGATTCGACATGAGTCACGACACCGACGTGGCCGTAGCCACCGTCATCCCAGCAGGCGATGGCGCCAACCTCAGGCGTACTGCCGGTACGGAATCCAGCTCTTCTGGCACTAACTGCCCATTGACCGCCGTTGCCCCAGTAATTTCCTGCCCAAGGAGCTAGAGCCTTGGCTCCCCAAGTGCATTGGCCGACAGGATAAGTTGTCGCATTAGCAGCGGCATAGTTTGGCTGAATATTAGCTGATTGAACGCTTGATTTCTCAACCTGATAGCTAATTCCAGTCAGGCCGATTAACTGTCCCGCTTTTCTACGATAGACATGGGTGTTAAATAGACCGCTCCCCTTGTGATTCTGAGTATCCACGGTAAATTTGTAAGTTCCATTGCCGACCTTATTTGCAGTATACCATTTGATATCATCTTGCCCATTGACTTCTGACCAAGTTGGAAGAATAATATCGCCATCTCCGTAGGCGTCTGTCACTGTCACCTCATAGCGATTGGCCTCAGTTTTCCTGACTGCAACCTTGGCTTGAATTTGGTCGGTAGACATTGAGACGGCATCTGCTGCGTAGTTGTGTTCGCTACCATCATTGTAAGTGACATAGACATGATTATTATAGGTCCCAGACAAAGCCTGATGATTGCGGATATCAAAGGTCGCACTGAAGGTTCCGTCTCCGTTAGGCGTTGCCTTATACCATTTAAGATTACTCTGATTGCTAGTGCTCCAAATGGGAACTTGGACAGACTTTATAGGTTTAGATAAAGCTGTTTCAGCGATTTTTACAGTATAGGTTCCTTGTTTGGGGTTGATATTTTCTACAGTAAAAAGCGGCTTTTGCTCCTCTTCAGAAGGCAATTTTCCACTATCAATTTGTACAGTAGTCCCTGAGAGACCTGTTAAGCCAGACTTAACATAACTTTCACCGTAAAGGTGGATATTGTAAGTCCCAGTGTCGTAATTATGCTTTCTGAGTTCCACCCGAGCGCTGTAGCTGCCATCTGGATTTTTGCTTGCTTCGTACCATTGTAGATCATCTTGCCCTTTCTTATCAGACCAAGTAGGAAGAACAATTCGATGCATGGTGTCAGGTACGTTTTTGACAGTAATTTCCATGATACCGGTTTGAGGGAAGCTAGTCTCAACAGTAGGATTAGGTTTTTCTAAATTGAAAGTGGTTCCGTTTAAGCCAATCATCTTACCATCTTTATTTTCATAAGTATGAATGTGATAAGTTCCATAGCCTTTGTGATTTGAAAGTTCAAATTCAGTAATATCTTGTCCTGCATTGTACCATTTGATATCATCTTGTCCATTTTCATCAGACCAAACAGCATGTAAAATATTAGAATTTATTTGGTCTTTATTGCGATTAAAGTTAATTTGAGCGGTTTTCCCTAGGATATTAGAAGTGACATTAACGGCTGGTTTATTGAGAGTAAAGGTCGTTCCATTCAGCCCAATTAATTTTCCATAGAGATCAATATAGGTATGAACATGAAAGGTTCCGTAACCGGGATGGTTACTTAGGTCAATGTCAGTGTTAGTGGTAGTTGTTGACGGTGCTTCATACCATTTGATATCATCCTGTCCGTTCTCGTCAGACCAAACAGCGTGGAGAATACGATGAGGTTCTTGAGTTTGGGAACGGGTATAACTAATAGAGGCTGTACGATCGTTCACAGTCACATCGACATTACTGGCACGATCAGTGGGGCCTAGAATTTTGACTTCAGATTCAGGCGTTTCGGTCGCATGAGCTGTTGAGTGGCTTGCAAAGAGACCTAGGACAGCTCCGGATAATAAAAACAGTTTTTGGTATTTCTTCATAAAACTCCTTTGTGAGAATGGTTTTGGATGGGCCCACCTGTATTATTCGGAAAACTTATTTGAAAATGATAGTAAATTTGGTAAGTCTTGATTGTTTTTTTAAAATGGGTACAATCCACTCAAAAAGGAGAAGGCTGAAGACAACAATAATTACGGCGATTATTATAGAAGAGATATTCTTTTTCTCATTAGAATGGAATAAAACGAACGATTATGTTATAATTTAGATGAATAATTCGTAAAACTGCGATTATTTTTATGTGATGTGTTAGTTTGGTGCGTAAGCGCCGGTGATATTGGATATTGAGGTATCTTGGCTATGAAGCTTTTAGTTGTTGGTTCAGGTGGTCGTGAGCACGCGATTGCCAAGAAGTTATTGGAGTCTCAGGGTGTGGAGCAGGTGTTTGTCGCTCCTGGAAATGATGGCATGACCTTGGATGGGTTGGATTTAGTAAATATTGGAATTTCCGAACATTCTAAACTGATAGAATTTGCCAAGGAGAATGATATTGCTTGGTCCTTTATCGGTCCGGATGATGCCCTGGCAGCTGGAATTGTAGATGATTTTAACCAAGCTGGACTCAAGGCTTTCGGTCCATCTCGTTTAGCAGCGGAGCTGGAGTGGTCCAAGGATTTTGCCAAGGAAATCATGGTCAAATACGGTGTTCCGACAGCAGCCTATGGCACATTTTCCGACTTTGAGGAAGCCAAATCCTACATCGAAAAGCAGGGAGCGCCTATCGTGGTCAAGGCGGACGGCCTAGCTCTGGGTAAGGGTGTAGTCGTAGCGGAGACTGTGGAGCAGGCGGTCGAAGCAGCTCACGATATGCTCTTGGACAATAAATTTGGCGACTCGGGTGCGCGCGTGGTTATCGAAGAGTTCCTGGACGGCGAGGAGTTCTCCCTCTTTGCCTTTGTCAATGGCGATAAGTTTTACATCCTGCCGACGGCTCAGGACCATAAGCGGGCCTATGATGGGGACAAGGGGCCCAATACAGGAGGCATGGGAGCCTATGCGCCAGTGCCTCACCTGCCACAAAGCGTGGTGGACCAGTCAGTTGAGACGATTATCAAGCCCGTTCTCAAAGGCATGATAGCTGAGGGGCGTTCTTATCTGGGCGTGCTCTACGCTGGGCTGATTTTGACAGCCGATGGCCCTAAGGTTATCGAGTTCAACTCGCGTTTTGGCGATCCGGAGACCCAGATTATCCTGCCACGCCTGACGTCTGACTTTGCGCAGAACATCACGGACATTTTGGACAAGAGAGAGCCTGCTATCACTTGGCTTGATGAGGGCGTGACCCTTGGCGTGGTTGTCGCCTCAGAAGGCTACCCGCTGGACTATGAGAAAGGCTTGCCTCTGCCGGAGAAGACAGATGGCGACATTATCACCTACTATGCTGGGGCTAAGTTTGCGGAAAATAGCAGAGCACTGCTGTCAAATGGCGGCCGAGTATACATGCTGGTCACCACAGCTGATACCGTCTCAGCTGCGCAGAAAAAAATCTACGAGCAACTAAAAAAACAAGACACAACAGGCCTCTTCTACCGAACAGATATCGGAAGCAAGGCTTTGTAAATCAAATGTATTAAACTTTGAGCCGTGAGGCTTGAATATAGAATTCTGGTGTTTGAAAAATGAAAAACAGACTGCTATTTTTAGAAGGTTCTAGCTTAACTTCAAGAGAGACTCTAACAGTATTGCTAAATGAGAGCTACAAAGTTGATGTCCTGTCTCCTGATAAGTTTTCTATTGCAACATTCAGTCGACTCACTCATAGAATTCCGACAGTTGATATAAATCGTTTTCCTTTAGATTACTTGAAACAAGTTAATCAGCTGCTTCATCAAAAAAATTATGCAGCTATTTTGCCGACACATGAGGAAGGCTGGTTATTGGCAAATGGGGGAAATTTTTTACCAACTCGTTTGCCAGTAGCGCTTGCTGATAAAGAACAAATTGAAAAGCTGGCTGGGAAGATTGCGTTTGCTGAAATTTCGGATCAGTTAAATCTGCCAATTCCTAAATGGGAGCGTGTGGAAAATTTAGAATCTGTTTCTCTTCCTTATCCTTATTGGCTAAAGGCAGACTATGGTACTGCCGGTCGTTTGGTTTATAAAATCACAAGTAAGGAAGATTTGGCGAGAGCTGCGGACGTTTTATTAGCCAATGATGAAAAATGGATGGTTCAGCAAGACATAGTCGGAGATTATGGTCAGGTTCAAGCAGTATTTCATCATGGTCAGTTACTTGCAGTTCATTCTAGTGTTAAAGTGGGTTCTGGTGCCGGTGGTTCAGCTGCTGCTAGATTAAGTATAGAATCTGAGAAAACGAGAGAGCATGTCGAAAAATTAGGTCAATTTTTACAATGGCATGGTGCTTTAACTTTAGATTTTATACGTACCGACGGTCATTTTTATTACATAGAATGCAATCCTAGAATGGTTGAACCTGCTAATGCCTACAAAGCAGGAGTTAACTTCCCAAAAATCATGATAGAGTTAGCCAATGGCTGCTATTTCAAATCTGATGTTAGTGTTGGGCAAGCAGGGGTAGGGACGCATAGCCTGATGGCTTTGCTTATCGGCACTGCTGAAAGAACCAAGAGCAGAAAAAAGATATTGCAGACAATAGGGCAGTGGCTTTTTAAAAGTGACAGCGAGGAGGTTTTAACTCCAGTTTGGAAAGATTTCCTAAGTTTTATCCCTCTTGCCACTATTACAATCCGATTATTGATAAATCCTAAAAGTGTCACAAAACTGGTCAATAATACTGTTAAAGATTACAGTGTGGAAGCAGCCACCCTAAAAAATATTTGAGTAAAAGATTCCATTTATTCAAAGGGTAAAGGAACATTCCCTTAGTTTACTTATTCTTTTCTAAGGGATTTTCGCAAATAACAAAAAATGCTATAACATAAAAATGAAAGGAATTGAATACGGGACTAAATCCCTAGGAAAAATGATAAAACTGCCTAGACGTAACCGTCGTTGTTAGTTTTCCTATTTTTCTACGGGATTTTTCGAAAGCGAATTGTCCCTTTGTATCTTAATATGAAACCAATTATTTCCATCATCATGGGCTCCAAATCCGACTGGGCTACCATGCAAAAAACAGCCGAAGTCCTAGATCGCTTCGGTGTTGCCTACGAAAAGAAAGTCGTCTCTGCCCACCGCACGCCTGACCTCATGTTTCAGCATGCGGAAGAAGCCCGCAGTCGGGGTATCAAGGTCATCATAGCAGGTGCTGGTGGTGCCGCGCATTTGCCAGGAATGGTAGCGGCTAAAACCACTCTGCCTGTCATCGGTGTACCAGTCAAATCTCGTGCTCTCAGCGGTCTGGACTCACTTTATTCGATTGTGCAGATGCCAGGCGGTGTGCCTGTGGCAACTATGGCTATTGGGGAAGCGGGAGCGACCAACGCTGCCCTGACTGCCCTTCGGATCTTGGCCATTGAAGATCAAGACCTAGCAGCAGCGCTAGCGGATTTTGCAGAAGAACAAGGAAAAATCGCTGAGGAGTCTAGTAATGAGCTCATCTAAAACAATCGGAATTATCGGTGGCGGCCAGCTGGGTCAGATGATGGCCATTTCTGCTATCTATATGGGGCACAAGGTTATCGCGCTGGATCCTGCGGCGGATTGCCCGGCCTCTCGTGTGGCAGAAATCATCGTGGCACCTTATAACGATGTGGATGCCCTGCGTCAGCTGGCGGAGCGTTGCGATGTCCTGACCTATGAGTTTGAAAATGTTGATGCCGACGGTTTGGATGCCGTTATCAAGGAGGGACAACTCCCTCAAGGAACGGACCTGCTCCGCATTTCTCAAAATCGGATTTTTGAAAAGGACTTTCTCTCAAACAAGGCGCAAGTCACCGTGGCACCCTACAAGGTCGTGACTTCTAGCCAAGACTTGGCAGATATAGACCTGTCCAAAAACTATGTCCTCAAGACTGCGACAGGTGGCTATGATGGCCACGGGCAAAAGGTCATTCGCTCGGCAGAAGACTTGGAAGAAGCCTATGCGCTGGCTGATTCGGCAGACTGCGTTTTGGAAGAGTTTGTCAACTTTGATCTTGAAATTTCTGTCATCGTGTCAGGAAATGGCAAGGATGTGACAGTTTTCCCAGTTCAGGAAAATATCCACCGCAACAACATCCTCTCTAAGACCATTGTTCCAGCTCGCATTTCAGAAAGTCTAGCTGAAAAAGCCAAAGCTATGGCAGTGCGAATAGCAGAACAATTGAACCTCTCTGGTACTCTCTGCGTGGAAATGTTTGCGACAGCTGATGACATCATCGTAAATGAGATTGCCCCACGACCACACAACTCTGGGCACTACTCCATCGAAGCCTGCGACTTCTCCCAGTTTGACACCCATATTTTAGGTGTTCTTGGAACACCATTGCCAGCTATTAAACTGCATGTGCCAGCTGTTATGCTCAATGTACTCGGTCAGCATGTCGAAGTCGCTGAAAAATATGTCACAGAAAATCCAAGCGCCCACCTCCACCTGTATGGTAAAATAGAAGCGAAGCACAACCGCAAGATGGGACACGTGACTTTGTTTAGTGATGTGCCGGATAGTGTGGTTGAGTTTGGGGAGTAAGACAGGACCCCAGTTATAAGGTCCGTCGTCTTACCCCTGCAAGGTTGACTAGGCTTGTCGTAGCTGATAAAGTCAGCAAGAGAAGCCAGTCAACTACTGCTAGAAGGGATTGATTTTTAAGAAAATTCTGCGGAGAAAATGTTATAGATGAAACCAATTATCCTGAAAAGTTCAGAAGTTTCGAAAGAGTTCTCTGATAAAGAAATTTCCTTTTTAACTAAGAGTGTTTTTGGGGAAATAATCGAACCTCAGCCGAGTGATGTTTTGTTTGTTTTCAGTGGGACTCACCCAGGCCATTGGGAAAAAGCTATTGAGGCTTACCAAAAAGGTTATGTAAGACGAATCATTGTGACCGGCGGTCGAAGTTTGACTGGAACGCCGCATCCAGATTGGAATGGACATACAGAGGCAGAGGTTATTATCCAGCATCTGCTGGCTGCAGGCATTCCTGAAGAAGCGATTAAATCTGAAAACTCCTCTAGCAATACTTTAGAAAACGTACTTTTTGCCAAAGAAATTTTTGATTTTAACACTGTTGAGACCGTTATGTTCATTTGCAAAAGCCACGCGACTGGTAGGCAATGGCGGACCTTGGCTCAGCACTTACCGGAGCATCTTCGCTATATCCCATATACCTTCAATGCCTTTTACAAGGATGTTGAGATTGGTCGGGATAGCTGGATGAGTACAGAAATTGGCAAGTCCAGAGTTTGGGGAGAATATCTGCGGCTTCTCCATTATGGAGAAAAGGGAGATATTTTAAAGTTAGATGTTGAATTGTGATATAGGAGGTTTCTATGATTCAAATCATCGTCAACGCTTTTGTAGAGGAAGGCAAAGAAACTGCCGTTGTGGAAGTGCTCTTTGCCAGTGCCGACCATGAAAAAGTAAAAGCCAAATATCAGGAATTAAAGATTCAATATCCAAACAATTATCTGGCTATCTATGATTTGCCATTGGATACAGATCTAAGTAGCTTGCCGCACTATCCGTCGGTAGCTATAAGTAAGGAGGAGTTTAATTAGTCTATGAAAACTATCGGTCTGATTGGTGGTATGAGTTGGGAAAGTACCACATCTTACTACCAAATTATTAATGAAACCATCAAAAAAGAGCTGGGTGGCCTGCATTCAGCTAAGATTCTGCTTTACAGTGTTGATTTTGCAGAGATTGAGCATTATCAAGCAGTCGGGGACTGGGAGAAAAGCGGTCAACTTTTGGCAGATGTTGCTAAGCGCCTGGAGCAAGCAGGTGCGGATTTCATCGTTATTTGTACCAACACCATGCACAAGGTTGCTCCGCAGATACAAGAAAAGATTACGATTCCAATCTTGCATATTGCGCAGGCAACTGCGCAGGCCTTGTTGGCTGACGGTATTCAAAAAGTCGGCCTCCTAGGGACCAAGTACACCATGACTCAAGATTTTTACAAGGAGAAATTAATAGAGTCTGGGTTAGAAGTGCTGATTCCAGATCAAGCTGGCATTACAGAGGTTAATCGAATTATTTATGACGAACTCTGCCTAGGGAACATCAAAGAAAGCTCAAAACAGGCTTATCTTGCCATTATAGATGAATTGAAAAAAGCAGGCGCAGAAGCTGTTATATTGGGCTGTACTGAGATTGGTCTCCTCGTCAAGCAATCCGACACCGACCTGCCTCTCTACGACACAACGGTGATCCATGCAGAGAAAGCAGCGGAGTGGGCGGTAAATAAGTGACCATAGAAGACAAGCGCAACCGTAGAGTAGGGCATGTGACTGTGTTTAGTGATACGCCAGATAGTGTGGTTGAGTTTGGGGAGCAAGACAAGACTCCAGTTATAAGGTCCGTCGTCTTACCCCTGCAAAGTTGACTAGGCTTGTCGTAGCTGATAAAGCCAGCAAGAGAAGTCAGTCAACCACTGCTAGAAGGGATTGATTTTTAAAATGATAGAAGAATTTGATGATGTATTTGAAGATGATATTACTATTCTGACATTTACTTATGCGGATGATGTAGTCATTCCAGAAATTCCGGATGCAGAAGGTATTCATATTGTAGAGATAACAAATAATCAGCTAGTTATAGAGCATACGCGCGATGATGATGAGGTCTATGATTATATAAAGAGTTTTGGATTAACAAGTCGCCCTATAAAACTTTCGATTGAATTTTGTGTTTACGAAGATTCTGAGGAAGAAGAGAATTTTTAGAATTTAATGGAGAAAATCTATGATTCAAATCATCGTGAATGCTTTTGTGGAAGAAGGCAAAGAAACTGCCGTTGTGGAAGTGCTCTTTGCCAGTGCCGACCATGAAAAAGTAAAAGCCAAATATCAGGAATTAAAGATTCAATATCCAAACAATTATCTGGCTATCTATGATTTGCCATTGGATACAAATCTAAGTAGCTTGCCACACTATCCGTCGGTGGCGATAAGCAAGGAGGAGTTTGATTAGATAGATGAGAAAGTATTTTAAAGAGAATGTAAGATTATTAATATTTTTACTTGTTTTAGTATTCTTGTCAGGTCCTTTTTTCTCTTTTGTTTTATCTAGTATGTCAAAATATCTAAATTTTGATTTAGGCGATTGGCTAAGTTTTTATGGTACAGTATCGGGTATAGTTATATCGTTACTTGCAATACATTTTCAATTATCTATAGAAAAAGTTAACGAACTTAAAAAGTATAGACCGGAAATAATTCTAAACAATGATTATCAGCTTATAAAGCCGAATTGCAAAATTTATTTTAATGACAAATACTGGTATCACCTTGTCAAGAATCATCAACAGAATAAATTTGTTGAATCAAATGATTTTGAAAGCATCTATTGTTCTTCCAATAAAAGAGACAAGGCGTTAGCAATTGAAATTTTAAATAATCAGCCTATTTATAATCTTCACATCTTTTTTGGTGATGATATGGATTGTGATATTATACCAAAATTAAATGCAAATCAGAGAATATATGTGATCTCAAGAGCTCATCAGCGAGAAATTTATTCACATCTTTTTGACAAGAAATCAGATTTCAGACATGTACCAAGACAAATTAAAATTTATTACACAACTTTAGCTGGAGAAGTTAATGAGTATATATATGATGTTGATTCTAAAGGATATTGTAATATAGCAAAAAAATATCATGGAGTAAAGTATCCAGCACTTCCCAAAGGAAGCCGCTTATGCGATTATTTTTTCAATAATATTAAGGAAAATATATAAGGAACTAAGCCCACCTGCAAGACAGTTCATGTAGCTTCATTTATTGAAGTGTTAGATGTAGTTAAGGGGGTTGAGAAATAGGGAGAATTTTATGGGATTGTTTAATTTTGGAAAACCAAAAGATGAAGTTTTAGAGGCTAAGTTAAAGAAACTTGCTTCTGATATTGAAGCAAAAAAGTCAGATTTAGCAAATTTAAAGCAAGAAATAAGGACAAGTAGAGAAATTATTTCATTAGATGCTGAACTTATTCTCAAGAAAGAAGAGCTAGCATATTTGAACGAGGAAATAGCTGTTGCTAATGATAACCTAAATTTACAAGAATTCGGTTTCTTTGAAAGGCAGTATAAATTTTCTGATAGTACAAAGTATAAAGATAGACTAGATATTTTAAGAATGCAACAAAAATCCATGACTAAAAATGGGACTGCTGGAAGAATAATCTCTCCGATGCTTTTAGATAATAGTAAAAGTAAGGGGAGGACTATGCAAAACCAACTGATTAAGGCGGCTTTAAGAGGATTTAATGGAGAAGCTGATGCTTTGTTAGTTAAAGTTTCAGTGGTAAATGTTGATAAAAAAATTAAGGCTCTAAGAAAATCATTTGAACAACTGAATAAAATGTATTCACGAAATTTAATTGAAATTACTTATCAATATCTGGAATTAAAAATTGAGGAGTTACGTTTAGCAGCGGAGTATGAACTTCAAAAACAAGAAGAAAAAGAATTACTTCGTGAACAACGGGAAAAAGAACGTGAGGACAAAAAATTTCAAGCTGAGATTAAAGCTCGTCGCAAACAGTTGGAAAAAGATAGGGCACACTTTAAGAATATGGTTCAAAAAGTGGAAGAATTGTTAAAAAATGCTAGGGATGAAGAAATTGAAGAATTAAAACTTCAGTTAGCGGAGTATCAAGACAAACTTTCAGAATTAGATGAAATTGAAGAAGATATAGATTATCGTGAAGGTCATGCTACGGCTGGATATGTTTATGTTATTTCTAATATTGGCTCTTTCGGAGAAAATGTTTATAAAATTGGTGTTACTCGACGTTTGGAACCTTTAGAGCGTATTAGGGAATTGAGCAGTGCATCTGTACCGTTCCAATTTGACATACATGCTTTGATTTTTAGTGAAGAGGCATTTGCTTTAGAAACAGAATTACATAACCAGCTGTCTCAATATAAAGTTAACAAAGTAAATGGTCGCAAAGAATATTTCAAAGTTCCTTTTGCAATCATTAAAGATATTTTAGATACTCATAAAGAGTTAACAGTAGAGCTGACAGAAAATGCAGAAGCATTTGAATATAGACAAACTAAAGCTATTGAAGAACAACAATAGGATTGGAACTGAAGTTTCCCTAATGTTTATTCTAGCTAAGTGAAACATCAAAAGAAAGGAAAATTAAACATGATTGAAAGATATAGCCGCCCTGAGATGGCGAATATTTGGACTGAGGAAAATAAGTACAAGGCTTGGCTGGAGGTAGAGATTCTGGCTGATGAGGCTTGGGCTGAGCTGGGTGAGATTCCCAAGGAAGATGTGGCCTTGATTCGTGAAAAGGCAGGCTTTGATATTGACCGCATCTTGGAGATTGAGCAGGAGACTCGCCACGATGTGGTGGCTTTCACGCGGGCGGTTTCTGAGACACTGGGTGAGGAGTGCAAGTGGGTGCACTATGGCCTGACCTCAACCGATGTGGTGGATACGGCCTACGGCTACCTCTACAAGCAGGCCAATGATATCATCCGTGAGGATCTGCGTCGCTTCACTGACATCATTGCAGAGCGGGCGCGGGAGCACAAGTTCACCATCATGATGGGCCGGACCCACGGGGTGCATGCAGAGCCAACGACTTTCGGTCTCAAGCTTGCGACTTGGTACAGCGAAATGAAGCGCAACATCGAGCGTTTCGAGATTGTGGCTGCGGGTGTGGAAGCCGGGAAAATTTCTGGTGCGGTTGGGAACTTCGCCAACATTCCGCCATTTGTGGAAAGCTATGTCTGTGAGAAATTAGGCATCCGTCCGCAGGAGATTTCGACTCAAGTCCTGCCACGTGACCTCCACGCTGAATATTTCTCAGCCTTAGCCTTGATTGCGACATCTATCGAGCGCATGGCGACTGAAATCCGTGGTCTGCAAAAGTCTGAGCAGCGCGAGGTCGAAGAGTTCTTTGCCAAGGGTCAAAAGGGTTCATCTGCTATGCCTCACAAACGCAATCCTATCGGCTCTGAAAACATGACTGGTCTGGCGCGCGTCATTCGCGGCCATATGGTAACAGCCTTTGAGAATGTCTCTCTCTGGCATGAGCGCGACATTTCCCACTCATCAGCTGAGCGGATTATCGCTCCGGACACGACCATTCTCATCGACTACATGCTCAACCGCTTTGGTAATATCGTCAAGAACCTGACCGTCTTCCCAGAAAACATGAAGCGGAATATGAACTCGACCTTTGGTCTTATCTTTAGCCAGCGGGCTATGTTGACCTTGATTGAAAAAGGCATGACGCGAGAGCAGGCTTATGATCTGGTGCAGCCAAAGACTGCCCAGTCTTGGGACAATCAAGTGGACTTCAAGCCTTTGCTCGAAGCGGATCCAGAAGTCACTTCTCGCTTGACTCAAGAAGAAATTGATGAAATCTTCAATCCAGTTTACTACACCAAGCGCGTGGATGAAATCTTCAAGCGTGTGGGGTTGGATTAAACAAAAAGATAGGCACTTCGTAAGAAGCGCCTATTTTCTTTATCTTAAATTTGACTGGCTAGTTGCCCGATTTTTTTGAGCATTTCTTGGCGTTGTTGGTCTGTTTTGCGTTCTACTCCGTTGAGCTCTGTTAGTTTGACAGGAGAAATACCGCAAGGTTTCAAGATTTGATTTTTAAGTACTTTGCCATAGTCTTGGATGAAAGGCAGGGCAAAACCTGGTGTATTATGGCTGACGATAATCCATCCAGATTTTCCTTGCAAGTGGCCTTGGAGTCCGACTTTCTTATAAGAGTAGGCAAAGTCAGCAGCAAAGATGCGGTCGATAAAGCCCTTGAGAATGGCCGGCATACCGCTCCACCAGATAGGAAAAATGAAAATCAGATGGTCTGCCCAAGTAATCAAATCCCGGTATTTGGCCATTTCGGGGTCTTTGTGCAGGTCACGGCGTCTATGTTCTTGGTCAAAGCGCAAAATCGGGTCAAAATTTTCAGCATACAAGTCCAAGGTTTTCACCTCATGCTTCTTAGAAAGATTGCTTTGAACTTCTTTGAGAATAGCAGCATTGAAGCCAGTTGGGCTGGGGTGGGTGTAAATAATCAAGGTTTTCATGATTGTTCTCCTTTGATATAAATGTCAAGCATGTGCTCGATCGTGCTTTGGATGGCTTGAGGATCAAAGTCTTGGCCGATGGGACTGTTGGTCAGAACGGCTAGACCTGTGATAAAGCTCCAAAAGTGAAAAAGGCTTTCCGCTTCGCTATTGCTAAAATTTTCCTCCTCGCGAAGCTTTAAAACAAGCTCCTTAAATTTATCAAATCCAGGCAGGTCAGACTCCAAGAGAATAGTGTCCTGCGTCACCTTCATATATTTAAAAGGAAATTTGATAAAAAGAGCTTCGAAAAAATGAGGGTAGGTCTTGGCAAAAATAATGAAATTAAGTCCAAGCCGGGTCAGCTGATCACGCGCAGAACCTGTCGCATCAATATTTTCATTGATTTCCTGATTGAGAAACAGCGAAAGCTGGGTCAAAACCACCTTGAGGTAGCCTTCCTTGCTCTCAAAATGGCGGTAAGGGCTGCCGTGAGTTACACCGCAGGCCTTGGCAACAGTCCTGAGCGAAAGCTGTTCAATTCCATGTTTTCCAATTTCGTCAATCCCTGTTTGGATGAGTTGTTCTTTCAGCTGGGCAGTATTGCGTTTCATTCATCTCCTCCTAAAGTATACACTGTCTACTTATCTATTTTTAGTATACACTGTCTACTTTTTATTGTCAACTAATTTGATGCTTTCTTCTAGTCTAAGATGTGGCAGAATTTGCTTTCGGTAAGATAAAATGTTAAAATGATATCAAAATGATAGCGCTTTCTTTTTAGAGCAAATTGCTCATTATAGAGAAGCGCAGAGAAACGGAGGACATCTATGAAGAAAATTATCAACGATCCAACAGCGGTTGTAGACGAGATGCTGGAGGGCTTAGCCTATATTCACAGCGATTTGGTTTATCGGGTGGAGGGCTTTGATATCATTGCCCGCAAGAGTGAGAAGACAGGCAAGGTTGCCCTGATTTCTGGCGGTGGCAGTGGTCATGAGCCTTCCCACGCGGGCTTTGTCGGTGAGGGCATGCTGTCGGCCGCTATCTGCGGAGCGGTCTTTACTTCACCAACACCAGACCAGGTCTTGCAGGCTATCAAGGAAGCAGATGAGGGAGCTGGGGTCTTCATGGTGATCAAGAATTACTCCGGTGACATCATGAACTTTGAAATGGCTCAGGAAATGGCTGAGATGGAAGGGATTGAGGTGGCTAGTGTCGTCGTGGATGACGATATCGCAGTGGAAGACAGTCTCTATACTCAGGGTCGCCGCGGAGTGGCAGGTACCATCCTTGTCCATAAGATTCTAGGAGATGCGGCGCGTGCAGGCAAATCTCTGACTGAAATCAAGGAACTAGCTGATGAGCTGGTCAAACATATTCACACAGTCGGCTTGGCTCTGAGCGGGGCAACCGTTCCGGAAGTCGGCAAGCCTGGTTTTGTTTTGGCTGATGATGAGATAGAGTTCGGTATTGGCATCCATGGTGAGCCAGGCTATCGCAAGGAAAAGATGCAGCCGTCTAAGGACTTAGCTAAGGAATTGGTCGAAAAGCTCAGTCAGTCTGTTGAACTCAAATCTGGTAAGAAGATTGGCATTCTCATCAATGGTATGGGTGCAACACCGCTCATGGAGCAGTATGTCTTTGCGGCCGATGTAGCAAATCTTCTGGCAGATGCTGGAGTCGAAGTTGTCTATAAAAAGCTGGGTAATTACATGACCTCCATTGATATGGCAGGGATTTCTCTGACCTTTATCGAGCTGGATCAGCCAGACTGGCTGACAGCTCTCAACAGTCCTGTCACGACAGCCGCTTGGTAAGGAGGTGCTTATGGACGCAGCAAGAGCAAAAAAATGGATGCAGTTGTTCAACGATAAGATTCAGGACCAAAAAGCCTACCTGTCTGATCTTGATACTCCTATCGGCGACGGTGATCATGGTGGCAATATGGCCAGGGGAATGGCTGCAGCAGTAGAGAGTCTAGCTGCTAAGGACTTTGCCAGTGCGGCCGAGGTTTTTCAGGCTGTTTCCATGCAGCTGATTAGCAAAGTCGGCGGTGCTGCAGGCCCCCTTTATGGTTCGGCCTTCATGGGCATGGCCAAGGCCGAAAAAGACGGCAAAGACTTGTCAGAAGTCATCCAAGCTGGGCTGGACATGATTCAGAAACGGGGCAAGGCTGTGCCAGGCGAGAAGACTATGGTGGATGTCTGGTCGGGGATTCCTCTTTCTCTGCAGTCCGGAGACTTGACGAATGAAAAGATTGGCTCCCTAGTGGAAGCGACCAAAGATTTGAAGGCGACCAAGGGGCGGGCTTCCTATGTCGGGGAGCGTTCTATCGGTCATATTGATCCCGGTTCGGCTTCATCTGGTCTCCTCTTTGAGGCTCTTCTAGAAACGGAGGCAGGCTGATGGCAGATACTGGTATTCTTATCGTTTCTCATTCAAAAAATCTGGCTCAAGGCTTGTTTGACCTCATTTCGCAGGTAGCGGCAGATGTGGCCATCAGCTATATAGGCGGGTTGGACGACGGCAGCATCGGGACGAGCTTTGAAGGGATTCAGGCAGCTTTAGATGCCAATGACAAGGACACTATTTTAGCCTTTTTCGATCTGGGCTCAGCTCGAATGAATCTGGAAATGGTCGCAGACTTTTCTGACAAGGAAATCATCATCAATAATGTTCCCTTGGTAGAGGGAGCCTATACGGCTGCTGCTCTTCTCCAGGCCGGGGCAGATTTGCCTCATGTTTTGCTTCAGGTCCGTGAATTAGAGATAAAGAAATAGCAGGTTTTCTAGAGACTTAATAAACGACTTCATTTGCAAAATAAGGAACATTTTATATCAAAAGAGAGTGGGACAGAAATCGGTAATTCGTTAGAATTCGATTTCGTCGTCCCACCTCCGCACAGTTGAGTAGGGCTGTAAAAGCTGATGAAATCAGCGTAGTAGAGCCCACTCAACCACTGCGTCTTGCTCGACAATCCAAAGACAATTGAGAGGCTAGGACTTTTGTCCCAGTCTCTTTTTTGCCTTATCATTGTACCAATTTTCAGGGAAACAGCCAGTGTTTCTTATTTTTTCTTCTTTAAATTGATTAAAAATAGGACGAAATCATAAGTTTCGTTTACTTTTTGACAGAATTCACTTTTTAATGAACAAAAGTTCTTAGAATGGATTGCAAATTGGTATAGATAGACTTATAATAGATATAAGCACACAAGATGAAACAAAAAACGACAGCCGATTAGAAGCCATCGTTTTCAATCTTAGTGGTCCCGATTGCAGGAAATGAACTTGATCTTGAAGAAGTCACCGCGTTTGTAAGTTTCGCTGTACTCTAAGATCTGCCCAGTGCTTTCCAGTTGGGTAATCTTCACCTGATGAACGGTCGGGAAGTTGGTATCAACTTCCAGTACTTTCGCAACATCTTTTGGTGTTGGGAAGACAATTTCATTGGTCTCTTCAAAATGTTCATCATTCATGTGAATGTGGTAGTCAGTTTTGAAGCGGTTGTAGATAGAGCTGTAGTAGTCCATATCTGGATAGTTAGGATTGATGTACTGCTCAGGGATATAGGTCTGGTGATAGATATAGACTTTATCGCCAGTCCGTCTGATCCTGTCAATCTTATAGTAGAACTGCGTTGGTGCTAGTTCTAGCTTATCCAAGATTTTCAGGTCATTCCCACGCTTGATGGAGAGAACAGTCACCTTATCTTTTTGGATAGGGAAGGTCTCAACGTCAGAAAATTCCACCAGCTTGTGCTTTCTTGCACGTGAAACGAAGGTTCCCTTGCCTTGCTGGCGGATGATGTAACCATCGTTGGCCAGTTCATTCAAAGCGCGGACAACGGTAATGGAGCTGACATTAAACATCTGAATCAGCTCAGCCTCTGTGTAAAACTTATCGCCATTTTCAAATTTGCCAGAAATGATTTGCTGCTTGAGCTCATCTTTGATTTGTTGGTATTTTGGAATAGCCATTTTGTTCACCTCTCTTTTTTTACTTATCTTACTTAAGATTTTAACATATTTTAAAAAAAAATGTTGACATTTATGCAAAAATTTATTATATTAATATTAACAAGAGATGAAAGCGGTTTTATACCTGAGGGAACATTAGATGGCAAGATTCAAAATTGGTCATTCCTTCTGTTTGGATGATCGGGAGTTTAAGATTTTATCGGGAGCCATTCACTATTTTCGGGTACAGCCTGAGGACTGGTATCATTCCCTTTATAATCTCAAAGCTCTGGGCTTTAATACAGTGGAAACCTATCTTCCCTGGAATATGCACGAACCCCAAAAAGGTGTCTTTAACTTCCAAGGGATTTTAGATATTGAGGCATTTTTACAGACAGCTCAGGATTTGGGACTTTATGCCATTATCCGCCCTTCGCCTTTTATCTGCGCGGAGTGGGAGTTCGGTGGTCTGCCGGCCTGGCTGCTCAATGAGAATATGCGCATCCGCTCATCAGATGAGGCCTTTCTGCAGGCTGTAGCCAGCTATTATGACGAGCTGCTACCGAGATTGACTCCAAGGCTTCTGGACAATGGGGGAAATATCCTCATGATGCAGGTGGAAAATGAGTACGGTTCTTATGGGGAAGACAAGGCCTACCTGAGAGCAATCAGACAGCTCATGGAAGAACGAGGTGTAACCTGTCCGCTCTTTACTTCGGACGGACCTTGGCGGGCCACACTGAAAGCCGGTACACTGATTGAAGATGATCTCTTTGTGACAGGGAATTTCGGCTCCAAGGCAGATTACAATTTTGCCCAGATGCAGGAATTCTTTGACGAGCATGGCAAAAAGTGGCCGCTCATGTGTATGGAGTTCTGGGATGGCTGGTTCAATCGCTGGAAAGAGCCTGTCATCAAGCGAGATCCAGACGAACTGGCTCAAGCTGTTCACGAAGTGCTCCAGCAGGGCTCAATCAATCTCTATATGTTTCATGGCGGTACCAACTTTGGCTTCATGAACGGCTGTTCGGCCAGAGGTGTCATTGACCTGCCACAGGTAACTTCCTATGACTATGATGCTCTACTCGATGAGCGTGGCAATCCGACGGATAAGTACTATGCAGTCCAGAGGATGCTGAAAGAGCATTATCCAGAGTATCCGCAGATGGAGCCGCTGGTGAAAGAGTCTTTTGAGCTTAGGAATATCCCGCTCAGTCAGAAAGTCAGTCTCTTTGAGACCCTGCCAGACTTGGCTCAGCCTATCGAAAGCCTCTATCCGATGAAGATGGAAGAGCTGGCGCAAAATGTCGGCTACCTACTCTATCGGACTTGGGCTAGTTGGGATGCTGATCAGGAAAGGCTTCGTGTCATTGATGGCCGCGACCGTATGCAGCTCTATGTGGACGGTCAGCACATTGCAACCCAGTACCAGACAGAAATCGGTCAGGATATTATGGTGGACGGCCAGAAAAAGGCAGAGCACCAGCTTGACATTCTGATGGAAAATATGGGCCGGGTCAATTATGGCCACAAGCTCCTGGCAGAAACCCAGCAAAAAGGGATTCGCACGGGTGTCTGCAAGGACCTGCACTTCATGCTTGACTGGCAGCATTATCCACTGCCGCTGGACCATCCAGAAAAAATCGACTTTTCAAAAGGGTGGCAGGAAAAGCAACCAGCTTTCTACGCTTTTGATTTTAAAATGAAAGCGCTTAAAGATACTTATCTGGATCTGTCCGACTTTGGCAAGGGCGTCGTCTTTGTCAATGGTGTCAGCATTGGCCGTTTCTGGAATGTCGGACCGACCTTATCGCTCTATATCCCGCACAGCCTGCTCAGAGAAGGCGACAATCGCATCATTATCTTTGAGACAGAAGGGATCTACAGCGAAACCATTCACTTAGTTAACCAACCTACATTTAAAACAATAAAGGGGGAAAATCTATGACAATAGTAGGTGCACGTATCGATGGACGTTTGATCCATGGACAGGTAGCCAATCTTTGGACTACCAAGCTCAACATTTCACGCATTATGGTGATTGACGATGAGGTAGCTGAAAATGCTATCGAAAAGAGCGGGCTCAAGCTCGCAACGCCAGCTGGTGTGAAACTCAGTGTCTTGCCAATCGCTAAGGCAGCAGAAAATATCTTAGCCGGCAAGTATGATTCTCAGCGACTCTTGATTGTCGCTCGCAAGCCAGACCGCTTCCTGCGGCTGGTAGAAGCTGGTGTTCCGCTGGAAACGCTGAACGTCGGCAATATGTCTCAGTCAGACGAAACCCGCTCCATTACCCGCTCTATCAACGTGGTAGATGCAGATGTTGAAGCCTTTCACAAGCTGCACGAAAAAGGAGTCAAACTGACAGCGCAAATGGTTCCCAACGATCCTGTTGAGGACTTCATGAAGTTATTAAAATAAGACAAAATTTTAGGAGGACATTGTTATGATACAATGGTGGCAAATTTTACTACTCACTTTGTACTCAGCTTATCAAATCTGTGATGAGTTGACCATCGTTTCGTCAGCAGGATCCCCTGTATTTGCTGGTTTTATTACTGGCTTGATTATGGGCGATTTGACGACCGGTTTGTTTATCGGTGGTAGTCTGCAATTGTTCGTTCTTGGTGTAGGAACATTTGGTGGAGCTTCTCGTATTGACGCAACATCAGGTGCCGTTCTTGCAACAGCCTTTTCAGTTGCGCAAGGGTATAAGCCAGAATTGGCTATTGCGACAATCGCAGTACCGGTAGCAACTTTGTTGACTTACTTTGATATCTTAGGTCGTATGACAACGACTTACTTTGCTCACCGTGTGGATGCAGCAGTTGAACGCTTCGACTACAAAGGTATTGAACGCAACTATCTCTTAGGTGCCCTTCCTTGGGCTTTGTCTCGTGCCCTTCCAGTCTTTCTGGCTCTGGCATTTGGTGGAACATTTGTTGAAGCGATAGTAGATGGTGTTGCTGGTGTGAAATGGCTAGCTGCAGGTTTGACCCTGGCTGGTCGTATGCTTCCAGGACTCGGGTTTGCCATCTTGCTTCGTTACCTTCCAGTTAAACGCAATCTTCATTACCTAGCTCTTGGTTTTGGCTTGACAGCTATGCTGACTGTGCTTTACTCAAACATTCAAACTTTGGGTGGGGCTGTATCTAGTATTGTTGGAACTCTTCCAAAAGATGCTGCGATCACATTTGCCAACAACTTCAAAAGCTTGTCTATGATTGGTGTAGCTATCTTTGGTATCTTCCTTGCAGTACAGCATTTCAAATACAGCCAAAGAACAGTAGTTGCTGCTCCAGCTGCTAGTACAAAATCAGAAAGTGAGGAAATTGAAGATGACGAACTCTAATTATAAATTAACAAAAGAAGATTTTAAACAAATCAATAAACGCAGCTTGTTCACCTTCCAATTGGGCTGGAACTACGAGCGGATGCAAGGTTCTGGTTACCTCTACATGCTCTTGCCTCAGCTGCGTAAAATGTATGGTGACGGCACTCCTGAGTTGAAAGAAATGATGAAATTGCATACACAATTCTTCAATACATCACCTTTCTTCCATACTATTATTGCAGGTTTTGACCTAGCTATGGAAGAAAAAGACGGCGTTAAATCAAAAGATGCGGTCAATGGTATTAAGACAGGTCTTATGGGGCCGTTTGCTCCTCTTGGAGACTCCATCTTTGGCTCACTTGTACCAGCTATCATGGGATCTATCGCTGCTACCATGGCTATTGCAGGCCAGCCTTGGGGAATTTTCCTTTGGATTGCTGTAGCAGTTGCTTATGACATTTTCCGTTGGAAACAGTTAGAATTTGCCTACAAAGAAGGGGTTAATCTCATCACCAACATGCAAAGCACTTTGACAGCTCTTGTTGAAGCGGCTTCTGTATTGGGTATTTTCATGGTGGGTGGTTTGATTGCTACTATGATCAACTTTGAAGTATCCTGGGTATGGAACATCGGTAAAAAAGCGATTGATTTCCAAGACATGATGAATCTGATTTTCCCACGTTTGATTCCAGCAGTCTTTACAGGCTTTATCTTCTGGCTCTTGGGCAAGAAAGGAATGAACTCTACCAAGGCTATCTTCATTATCATTATCATGGCAGTAAGCTTCTCTGCTATCGGCTACTTCCTGCTGGGACAAGTACCAGAATAATGGAGTGATTTATGAGTAAGAAATTAGTTTTAGTCAGCCACGGTCGCTTTTGTGAAGAACTGAAAACAACTACGGAAATGATTATGGGGCCTCAGGAAGATATCCATGCAGTAGCCCTGCTTCCGGAGGAAGGTCCAGAAGACTTCGCGACTAAATTCTTAGAGACAGTCAAAGACTTTGAGGATTACTTGGTTTTTGCGGATCTCTTGGGGGGCACTCCTTGTAATGTAGTCAGCCGCTTCATTATGGAAGGACAGGATATCGAGCTTTATGCGGGGGTCAATCTGCCCATGGTCATTGAGTTTATCAATGCATCTTTGACAGGAGCAGAAGTCAGCTATCCATCCAAGGCAGCAGAGAATATTGTTAAGGTCAATGATGTTCTAGCTGGCCTAATGGATGATGAAGATGAATAAAAGCTTGAACAATCACTTCTAGTTGGGTGAAGTCAGTGCGTTGTCAGCAGATGGGAGACTGCTGATAGGTAAGGCCGAGCCACAGTGGATGATTCAAGCATATTGGTCTAAGAGGAATTTGGGAGATGCCTCTTGGCCTATGGAAATGGATGGTTCAGCATTGCAAAATGCAGTCGCTGTCTGGTTTGGAAAAGCTTGTTAAAAGTATATTTCAAGTCTAGCCATCGTTGCGGGGGTGGGACAGCGAGCCGAAAATCTTTGATTTTCTGGATTCTGTCTCGCTCCCCCTTTTTTCAAATGATGGAAAGGAATGAGAAAGAGAATGTTAGATTATTCACAGGAAGAATTGCAGCGTCTGGGGGCTGACATCACAACGAGAGAAATCTATCAGCAGCCTGAGGTCTGGCAGGAAGCCTTTGACAGTTACAAGGCTCAGGCCGCAGACATCGCTGCTTTTCTGAAAAAAATCGAGGACAAACATGACTATATCAAGGTCATTTTTGCTGGAGCTGGCTCATCAGCCTATGTCGGAGATACTTTGACGCCTTATTTCAGGCAGATGTATGATGAGCGTAAATGGAATTTCAACGCTATTGCGACGACAGATATCGTTGCCAATCCCTTGGTGCATCTGAAGAGCGAAGTGCCTACAGTGCTGGTTTCCTTTGCCCGCAGTGGAAATTCCCCAGAAAGTGTAGCGACTGTGGACTTGGCCAAGCAGCTGGTGGATGACTTGTACCAGATTACCATTACCTGTGCTGCCCAAGGCAAGCTGGCCCAGCAGGCCCAAGGTGATAAAAGGAATCTTTTGCTCCTGCAGCCAGAAGCTTCTAATGATGCTGGCTTTGCCATGACTTCTAGCTTCAGCTCCATGATGCTGACAGCCCTTTTGGTCTTTGACCGGGCTGATCTAGCTCAGAAAGAAGCCAAGGTTGCGGCTCTGCTTCAGCTCAGTCAGGATGTTTTAGAACGCGTTGCAGATGTGCAGCAGCTAGTTGATTTGGATTTCAGTCGGGTCATTTATCTGGGGGCAGGGCCTTTCTTTGGTCTGGCGCATGAAGCCCAGCTCAAGATTTTAGAGCTGACAGCCGGCCAAATTGCGACTATGTACGAAAGCCCAGTCGGTTTCCGGCATGGACCAAAGTCACTGATTAACCAAGATTCAGTCGTTCTGGTCTTTGGTTCGGTAGATGCCTATACCAAGGCTTATGATTTGGACTTGGTGCGGGAAGTAGCTGGTGATGGGATTGTTCGCAGACTAGTCTTGCTGACTGACCGAGAGGAGCAGTTGGAAGGGGTCGAGCAAGTAGTGCTAAGTACCCAAGAGCCTCTGGGAGATAGCTATCGCATCTTCCCTTACATCGTTTACGCTCAGCTATTTGCTCTCCTGTCCTCGCTCAAGGTCAAAAACCGTCCAGATACACCGTCTCCGACAGGAACGGTCAATCGTGTAGTACAGGGAGTTATCATTCACCCTCTTGGGCAGTAAGAAAAGGAAAAGTTATGGAGAAATTACAAATCAGCCACAAAAAAGTGAGCCATCTGAAAAAACTATCAGACGAGCAGGGGATTATCGGGGCTTTGGCTATTGACCAGCGTGGCTCGCTCAAGAAAATGCTGGCCAGCGGAGAAGATGCGCCATCTGGTGACCAAGCTCTGGTTCAGTTTAAAGAATTAATCTCTAGTCAGCTGACGCCCTATGCCAGCTCTATCCTGCTAGATCCAGAGTTCGGTCTGCCGGCAGCCGAGCTGCGGGATGCGTCCTGCGGGCTGATAGTGGCCTATGAGAAGACTGGCTATGATGTGACAGCCGAGGGCCGCCTGCCGGACTTGCTGCCTAACTGGTCAGCTAGTCGCATCCGAGACATGGGCGCAGATGCCGTCAAGGTCTTGATTTACTATGATGTGGAAGACAAGCCAGAAATCAACGACATCAAGCAGGCCTGGGTTGAGCGCGTGGGCAGTGAATGTTTGGCTGAAGACATTCCCTATTTTCTGGAGATTCTGACTTATGATGCTAAGAGTGACAGTGTCTTGGATGCTAACTATGCCAAGCTTAAGCCGCATAAGGTCAACGAGGCAGTCAAGCTCTTTTCAGATCCCCGCTATCATGTAGATGTCTTAAAGGTTGAAGTACCAGTCAATATGAACTTTGTCGAGGGCTTCACCAAAGAAGGAGTTGAGCCAGTCTACAGTGTGACGGAAGCCCGAGCTTTCTTTAAAGAACAGTCAGATGCGACGCACTTGCCTTTCATCTTCCTCAGCGCTGGTGTCAGTGCCGAGCTTTTCCAAGAAACGCTGCGGCTAGCCCATGAAGCGGGCTCACAGTTTAACGGAGTTCTGTGCGGACGGGCTACCTGGAAGGATGCGGTCTCGGTCTTTACTCAAGAGGGAGCTTCAGCAGCTCGAGCGTGGCTGGACGAGATAGGCCGTCAGAATATCGAGGATCTTAATCAAGTCTTGCGCCAAACAGCTGTGTCTTGGGTGGACAAGCTTGACCTGCCTTTTGAAGACAGGACTTGGCAAGTTCGTGATTTTTAACAGGATAGATAAAAGAGGTTTGGTATGAAATCTTACCGAGAATCCATTTTTGGCAAGCTGGGAAGTCAGGAGATTCTGGCTTATACCTTTGAAAACGATCGAGGCTATCGTCTGACAGTCATGAACTACGGAGCAACCGTCGTCCAGTATGTTACTCCTGATAAGGATAATCACTTTGACAATATCGTCGTCGGGTTTAATCGGTTTGAGGATTATATTGGAAACAGCCCTAAGCACGGAGCCAGTATTGGTCCGGTGGCTGGGCGTATTGCTGGTGCAACTTTTGAGCTGAATGGCCAGACCTTTCAGCTAGAGGCCAATAATGGCTCAAACTGCAATCATAGTGGATCAAGCGGCTGGGATAGTGCGGTTTTTGAAGTAGAGGAAGTCAGCAATGACGGTCTCACCTTTTATACAGAGCGGACTGACGGAACTGGCGGCTTCCCTGGCAATCTGAAAATCTGGGTTTCCTATACCCTGACAGAGAAGGGCGAGATGGAAATCTCCTATCAGGTCCAGACTGATCAGGATACCTTGGTCAATCCGACCAACCACAGCTATTTCAACCTGTCTAGTCGTTTTAATCAGCCCATTGATGACCATATCCTTCAGCTCAATACTGATGGTGTCTATCCTATCGCAACTGACGGCCTTCCCGAAAAAAAGGCTGATGCAGAGCGCGACTTTGTTAAGAAGCTGACTGAGGGCGCTTCCCTTAAAGAAATTTTCGATGCGACCGATGAGCAAATTCAGCTGGTATCTGGCTTAGATCATCCTTTTGCACTAAGCCCAAGCCGAGATCAGGTAGGGACGCTCTATCATCCAGCATCGGGCCGCCGCCTGACTATTGAGACTCAGGCGCCCTGCCTGGTGATTTATTCAGCGAATTGCGTAGATGATTCGGTTCAATTTGATGGACAGCCTATGATTCAGCATAATGGCTTGGCTCTGGAAGCTCAGGCTCTGCCGGATGCCATTCACAGCAGCCAGCAGTCAGATGTCATTCTCAAGGCCGGTCAGATTTTTACCAGCAGGACGGTGTACCACGCTGATGTAAAAGCAACTTTATAAAGAAACAATCGCGAAAGAGCACAAAAAACGGCAGTACCTCCTTCTGCCGTTTTTCTTTGCCCAGTTTTCAGCGACTATGTTTTCAGTAGCTAATCTTAAGCAAGGAAAAAGCCTCCACAATCAAAAGCAAAATCTTTTTTGCTAACTGAATTTTACTTTAAGTTTTTCTTAAGCTAAGGCTGCTATACTTATTTTTATCAAATGAAGCCCCCTAACTTTGTTTGATAATCCTAAACTTTTTCATAATAATCTCCCATAAAGGCCACCCAATCCGGTGGTCTTTTTTTGCTCAAATTTTAGAATAAGACAGGAAGTTTATCGGATTGTAACTCAAATGTTAAATTTTAAAGGATACGTTATACAAAGTTAAGGTTTCTTTAAGTTAGGGACAGTATACTATGAGTATCAAATGAAGACCTCCTAACTTTATTTGATAGAAATCCTAAACTTTTTCATAATAATCTCCCATAAAGGCCACCCAATCCGGTGGTCTTTTTTTGTGTTCAGACGTGGATTAGATTTGCTTCCTCTGCCTTATTTTCTGCTATAATAGTTCTATGAGTAGAATTTTAGATAATGAATTAATGGGTGACGAGGAATTGGTGGAGCGCACCTTGCGACCCCAGTATTTACAGGAGTATATCGGTCAGGATAAGGTCAAGGATCAGCTGAAGATTTTTATTGAAGCGGCTAAGCTAAGGGATGAGGCGTTGGATCATACCCTGCTTTTTGGCCCTCCAGGTCTGGGGAAGACGACAATGGCCTTTGTCATTGCCAATGAACTAGGCGTAAATCTCAAGCAGACTTCAGGTCCGGTGATTGAGAAATCGGGTGATTTGGTTGCGATCTTAAATGACCTTGAGCCGGGTGATGTCCTCTTTATAGATGAGATTCACCGCTTGCCAATGGCAGTAGAGGAAGTGCTGTATAGCGCTATGGAAGACTTTTACATCGACATTATGATTGGCTCAGGAGAGACCAGTCGCAGCGTCCATCTGGATTTGCCGCCTTTTACTCTGATTGGGGCGACCACTCGGGCAGGTATGCTGTCCAATCCTCTGCGGGCTCGCTTTGGGATTACTGGTCACATGGAGTATTATGAAGCTGGCGACTTGACGGAAATCGTTGAGCGGACGGCAGAAATTTTTGAGATGGATATTACCCACGAGGCTGCGAAGGAGCTGGCTCTGCGTAGCCGAGGCACACCGCGGATTGCCAACCGTTTGCTCAAGCGGGTCCGGGACTATGCGCAGATTATGGGCAATGGCCTGATTGATGATAAGATAACCGACCAGGCTCTCTCCATGCTGGATGTGGACCAGGAAGGGCTGGACTATGTGGATCAGAAGATTTTGAAGACCATGATTGAGGTCTACGGTGGCGGTCCCGTGGGGCTTGGAACCCTCTCGGTCAATATTGCCGAGGAGCGTGAAACAGTGGAGGACATGTATGAGCCTTACCTGATTCAGAAAGGGTTTGTCATGCGAACTCGGACTGGGCGCGTGGCTACCCGCAAAGCTTATGAGCATCTAGGATATGAGTATATGAAGGAATGACGGGAACGTTGTTTCTTTTTTCATACATCAGAACAATATATTGTAGAATTATTATTTGCTCTAAAGAACATTATTCTATTATACTTTGCTTTAGAAATTATAGTATAATAGCGATAAAGGAGAAAAAGCTTATGGCAAAATCTAGATATATGAGCAGATTCAAATGGCTCATTGTTATTGTATTGTTGACTATCATTACTGTAGGAGGTATTTATATGTTTACCTTGAACAAAAAGTCCGAAGAAGAGCGTCGCAACAGAGAGTATGAAGTCAGTCTAGTAAAGGCTTTGAAGAATTCTTATGAAGGGATTGAGGAAATTGAGATAACAGAACCCTACTATACTGATAAACCAGGTTCTTGGTCTTGTGATGTAAAAATACAATTTAATAATGGGGAAAAAATAATTTATGGAATAAATCATAAATTGGATAATAAAGAAAATCATGATGGTCTAATGAAAGGAAAGACGGATGAAGAAATTGATCAGCAATGGGAGAGACTTCAAAGTCATAGGGGAAAAACTTCATCCAAAATATTAGTTATCTATTCTAATAACGAGAGAGGAGAAGTATAATGTCGTTTAATTACACAGATGAACAATTGAATGGTTTGAATCAGGATTATGCTGTCTACAGTGTGAATAAAGATTTTTCAGATCGGAATAAACAGAAATTAGTGACGTCTAATCCAAAGAATAATAACGAAACCAACACTATTACGACTTCAGATGGTCAGGAATTTCGTGTTATTGCGACTAAGGCAGATCCTAAGACAGGTTTTGATGGTATGGCCGTTGCGCCAATTGTTAACGGACTGCCTGACTATAAGAGTGTGGCTGTAATTTCGGCAGGAACGGATCCTAAAAGTCCAGTTAACAAGTTGGGTCCGCTTACGCGTGATGCCGCTGGTGCAGTTGAAGCCAGACAAACATACTTATCTCCTCAATATAAGGTGGCGGATCAATTTGTCAAAGAGATTATGGATAATCCTCAGTATGAAGTAAGTAAATTATCTGGTTATTCTCAAGGAGCATACATGCTTAAATTGGGGGCAAAGTATCATATTCCAACAACCACTTTTAATGCTTGGTTTAAATATGGAGCTTTGACTGAGGAAGAAAAACAGTTTCTGGAAAAGAACTCTGCTATGTTTGTGGATTACCGTAGAAAGAATGATGACGTAGTCCGCTATAATGATTTTAATCATCCTGAATGGTTTACTAGTCAAAATGATATATCAAATTCTATTCCCAGAACTATATATTGGGTAGATGGAACTAGTCATAGAATTGATGAATGGATATTTGACCCTGTAACTGGACAGGTGATTGATAGCAAGGGAGGTAAACCTTTAGTCAGCGGGCTCTATAAGGCTTATGCTGATAGCTTGAGTAGAATGCAGCGTTATAAGGAATTAAAAACGAGGTGGGCTTCCAATCGTATTAGTGGAGCAGAACAGATTTATCTGGATGCTGTACAGGGACAGATTTTGTCTTCTAGTATGATGAACGCAGCGCGTATTGGAGCGGAAGAGTTATTGAAATTATCTGAAGAGGCAAACAATCAAGTAGCGAATCTCTGGTCCAAAATTGACTTTACTAACTATACAGAACTGTCCATTGAAGAAGTAGAAGCTATCTATGCTAGTCAAGGTGTTACAAAAGACCAATATGTAGATGGATTTCAGAGTGAAACCAATCATCAAGTTGCTAAAATGGCTGATCCAGCGACAGCTTTTGAACGACTAAACGGGCAGCTTCAGGAAGCTATTGAAAAAGTACTGGCAACAGATGCAGGATTGGCGGAGGAATTTAAACGATGGAAAGAAGAGATGTAACTTGGGAAGATGTAAACAGAAAAGAACGAGAATTGACTGAGTTTGAAGATAAATATCGTCATGAAAAAAAGTTATTTGAGAGGAATGAGAAAGAACTTTATGACCGCTTCAGGGAATTCGGGAATTTAGTAGATGAGGAGATAGAGAAAATGACTTATGTTTTGGAGAGGTTTTCGGTTTCTTCTGAGGATATGCAGGACTATTTCTCTAACATGGAAAATCTAATGTTGGAATCCCAAACTGTTTATAATCAACAAACTATAAAATTAGATGAAAAACAACTCGAATGCGAAAAAGCTTTCCGAAAGAACAGGGATAAGCTAGAAGAAGAATATTATCAGATGAGGAAGAGATATGAGAGCTCCAATAAATGAATATTATACAGACAAGGAATATGAATTTGCTTTGAAAGAGATGCGAAGGATAATGGAACGCAAGCGTGCATTAGCGGAAGCTCAGGCTGCGCAGAAAGCTCGTGAAAAAGTGAAGAAAGAATTTCAGACTAGAGCCAAGCAAATTGCACTTGAAACAAAGACAACGATTATCAACATCAGTAGTCAAATGGATACTGCTATCCGGGGTAATATCCTACAAAGATTAGAAATGTATGTTCCCAATATGCTAGCAAAATATGATGATATAGGTAAGTGATAAAGTGAAGGGGAATGCTAATATCCAACATGAGACGAAAATGGAACAGATTGCCTTAAATCAACTAGGTCAGGATCCAGACATCCGAGCGATTTTGGAAATTATTCGCAGTCTGGAGCTCAAAGATTATTGGTTAGCGGCTGGATGTGTGAGGAATTTTATCTGGAATATGCTGTCAGAGCGGCCAAGTTTTGATTCTGACACGGATGTAGATGTCATTTTCTTTGATCCGAGTTATGCTGAGGCAGAGACGATAGAGCTGGAAGCCAAGCTCAAGGCAGACTGGCCACAGTATCGATGGGAGCTGAGAAATCAAACCTATATGCACTGCCATAGTCCTGGAACGGCGCCTTATAAAAATGCTTGCGAAGCTATGAGTAAGTACCCTGAGCGCTGCACGGCTATCGGCCTGCGCTTACTGGAAAATGACAAACTGGAACTTTTTGCTCCCTATGGTTTGGAGGATATCTTAAACTTTCAGGTTAGACCGACTCCTCATTTTCTTGAAAATAAGGAGCGCCAGCGTGTGTATGCTGAGCGCTTGGCTAAGAAGAATTGGCAGAAACGCTGGTCGCAGCTGGAATATCACTATCCCAATAAATAAGTAAAAATTAAGAGTAAAATGTTTAAGTTATTTTAAGGAAGTTTTAAGGAATGGATATTATACTATAACCAAGTTAAGAAATTAACTTAACTCCTAAAACTTTTTTCTTTTTAAAAAATAATCTCCCTACAAAAAGCCACCAAACGGTGGTTTTTTGCTATTTTCAGACATGAGAGGGGCAGGACTTGCCAGTTTTCAACGAGAATCAGGAAACTGTAAACGATTCAGGGCTAGTTTTTGCCATTATTTTGTTATAATAGATAGCGAGGTATTCTATGAAGAAAATTGTATTTGTATGTTTGGGCAATATCTGCCGTAGTCCGATGGCAGAGTTTGTCATGAAGAGTTTAACAGACCAGCTGAAAATCGAGAGCCGGGCAACCTCAAGCTGGGAGCACGGCAATCCCATTCATCGGGGGACACAGGGTATTTTTAAGAAATATGCCATTTCTTATGATAGGAACAAGACTTCTCAGCAGATTTCGGCAGCAGATTTTGCGGATTTTGACTACGTCATTGGTATGGATGAAAGCAATGTCCGAGATTTGAAGCGAATGGCGCCTGAGGATTTTCAGCATAAAATTTATCAGTTTGAAGAAGAAAGTGTGCCGGATCCTTGGTACACAGGAGATTTTGACCAAACCTATGATTTGGTCTTGGCTGGCTGCAAGAAGTGGCTAGAGCGTTTGGATGGATAGGAATATGGATAAAGTAAAAGAATTTTACGATAAATACAAGGTCTATCTGACCCGGCAGAATTTAGAACTTTTGGCTGTAACGGTCATTGTACTGTCAGCTATTCTGGTCTTTACTTCGGGGATTCCTGGTAAGGGCGTTTTAACGCTGGATCAGGGCAAGATCAAGTATGACGGGACCTTGGTTCGCGGGAAGATGAACGGTCAGGGGACTATGACTTTTCAAAATGGGGATAGTTATAGCGGTCAATTTCGCAATGGCATCTTTGACGGCAAAGGAACTTTTACCTCGAAAGCTGGCTGGAAATATGAAGGGGACTTCAGCAAGGGTCAGGCTGATGGACAAGGAAAGCTAACGACAGAAGGCAATGTCGTTTATGAAGGAACGTTTAAACAAGGAATTTATCAAAATGCGCATTAAATGGTTTTCGCTCGTCAGAATCACGGGGCTGCTTCTAGTTCTGCTTTATCATTACTTCCAGGATGTTTTCCCTGGCGGTTTTATTGGCGTGGATATCTTCTTTACCTTTTCTGGTTTCTTGATTACTGCTCTGCTGATTGACGAGTTTGCCAGAAAGAAAGAAATCGATATCCAAGGCTTTTTCAAACGGCGTTTTTATCGGATTGTACCCCCTCTGGTCTTTATGATTTTGGTCGTTATGCCCTTTACACTCTTGATTCGTAAGGATTTTGTGGCTGGGATTGGGACGCAGATTGCGGCTGCCTTGGGATTTGTGACCAACTTCTATGAAATGCTATCTGGCGGCAATTATGAGAGTCAGTTTGTGCCGCACATCCTGATTCATACTTGGAGTCTGGCTTTAGAAGTGCACTATTATGTTCTTTGGGGCTTGGCTGCTTGGGGCTTGGGCAAGGTTGCTAAGTCAACGGCCCGCTATCGCGGTATGATTGCGCTGCTTTCAGCAGGTCTCTTTTTGGTCAGCTTTGTATCAATGTTTGCTGGCGCTTTGACCACTAAGAATTACTCTGACATTTATTTTTCAAGTTTGACCCACGTCTTTCCTTTCTTTGCAGGAAGCATCTTAGCTACCTTGTCTGGTGTCGGCCATGTCAGCAGTCGCTTTAAGATGCTGGAGGAAAAGCTGGCTCTCAAGCAAGTGCTAGGAATTATGGGGGGCAGCGCAGCTATTTTGCTTTTGCTCAGCTTCCTGCTCAAGTTTGACAGTCTTTGGACCTACCTAGTAGGATTCTTGATTTCGACTATCTTGGCCTGTCTGATGATTTTGGCTGCTAGGATGTTGCATGACAAGCTCCCTGATGTGAAGGAGCCTAGCCTTATCAACTTTATCGCAGATACCAGCTATGGTGTTTATCTCTTCCACTGGCCTTTCTATATTATCTTTACCCAGCTGATGAGTAATGGTTTGGCTGTTCTCTTGACTACGCTGCTGTCTCTTACTTTTGCAGCCTTGTCTTTCTATATCTTGGAGCCAACTCTTGCTGGTCGTCAGCCGGTTATCATGGGAACCAAGATGGACCTATCGTCTCTTACCAGACCAATCTTTTACAGCATGATTCCGCTGACTTTGATTATGTTCTTCATCTCGGTGACAGCACCAAAGGTAGGAGCTTTTGAGGAAAGTTTGATTGTCAACGCTCTGAATCAAGCAGACACTAAGATGCAGACAACTCGAAGTCAGGTTGATCAGTCCAAGGCGACTGAGTACAATGTGGCGGACGGGATTACCATGATTGGCGACTCGGTTGCCCTACGCTCTAGCGATCAATTGCAGCAGATCTTACCAGGAATCGAGCTAGACACTGTCGTTAGCCGCAGTCTGAGCACAGGCTTGGAGGTCTACAAGACAGATATTGCTAATAGAGTGCTGAAGAAGCAGGTTGTCCTAGCTCTCGGGACCAATTCGTCTGGTTATTCAAATGAACTTTTGGATGAGTATGTTTCCAGCCTGCCTAAGGGGCATCAACTGATTCTCGTAACTCCTTATGATGGTCGCTCAGAGGGTGGTGTCTTGGCTCAGCAGCGGGAGTATGAGCTAGAATTAGCCAAGAAGTACGACTATGTCTTTGTGGCTGACTGGCATCAAACTGCTATCGAAAATCCGCAGATTTGGGAAGGGACAGACTATGTCCACTTTGGCTCAAACTCAGAGTCCATCATTGAAGGGGGAACTCTCTATGCCAATACCATTAAGCAAGCCATCGATGAAGCAAATTCAGGTAATGTGAAACCATAAATAATCAGCTCGGTTCATCCGAGCTTTTTATATCAAAATTAAGAAAGCGCTTTCATATATTATGTGAAAACAAAAGTATGTGAAATCTCTAAAAAATTAAAAAAGTTTTTCACAAAATAGACAAAAATAATCTGGCAAATCAGTGCTTATTGTATAATATTCACAAAATAACAGGAAAAAGTTTGTGAATGTTAAGTGAAAGTGTTTACAAAAATCATTAAATAGGTTATAATTAAATTGTGAAATATTTAACAAAGGTTAGTGTTCTTCGTCTAACCTAAGGCAAAACCATTGGAGGAATAGAATGGCTGAAAAGAAGAAAACGGTAGAACAAGAAGACAAGGCTTTGGCAGCGCAAAAGCATGTCGATGAATTGGTGCAAAAAGGTCTGGCTGCACTAGAGGAAATGAGAAAGCTGAATCAGGAACAGGTGGACTACATCGTAGCCAAGGCCTCTGTAGCAGCTTTGGATGCTCACGGTGAGTTGGCCCTGCACGCTTATGAAGAAACAGGACGCGGAGTTTTTGAAGACAAGGCAACGAAAAACCTTTTCGCCTGTGAACACGTTGTGAATAATATGCGCCATACGAAGACTGTTGGCGTTATTGAAGAAGATGATGTGACTGGATTGACCTTGATTGCGGAGCCAGTGGGTGTTGTCTGCGGTATCACACCGACTACCAATCCAACTTCAACAGCGATTTTCAAATCTTTGATTTCCTTGAAGACTCGTAATCCGATTATCTTTGCTTTCCACCCATCAGCTCAAGAATCTTCTGCTCATGCAGCACAAATCGTGCGTGATGCAGCGATTGCAGCAGGTGCGCCTGAAAACTGTGTACAGTGGATTACAGCGCCATCGATGGAAGCAACTTCTGCACTTATGAACCACGAAGGGATTGCGACTATCCTTGCGACAGGTGGTAATGCAATGGTGAAGGCAGCTTACTCATGTGGTAAGCCAGCTCTTGGGGTTGGTGCCGGAAACGTACCAGCTTATGTTGAAAAATCCGCTAATATCCGTCAAGCAGCGCACGATATCGTTATGTCTAAGTCCTTTGACAATGGTATGGTCTGTGCTTCTGAGCAAGCGGTTATCATTGATAAGGAAGTTTATGATGAATTTGTAGAAGAGTTCAAATCTTACCATACTTACTTTGTCAATAAGAAAGAAAAAGCTCTGTTGGAAGAATTCTGCTTCGGTGCTAAGGCAAATAGCAAGAACTGTGCTGGTGCTAAGCTCAATCCGGATATCGTTGGTAAGCCAGCTACTTGGATTGCAGAACAAGCAGGCTTCAGCGTGCCAGAAGATACGAATATCTTGGCCGCAGAGTGTAAAGAAGTTGGTGAAAAAGAACCATTGACACGTGAAAAACTGTCACCTGTCATTGCTGTGCTCAAGTCTGAATCCCGTGAAGACGGTGTTGAAAAGGCCCGTCAAATGGTAGAATTCCATGGTCTTGGTCACTCAGCTGCTATCCATACAGCGGACGAAGATTTGACCAAGGAATTTGGTAAGGCTGTTCGTGCCATCCGTGTTATTTGCAACTCACCTTCTACTTTCGGCGGTATCGGGGATGTTTATAATGCCTTCCTGCCATCACTGACTCTGGGATGTGGATCTTATGGCCGCAACTCAGTTGGTGATAACGTTAGTGCTGTGAATCTCTTGAACATCAAAAAAGTAGGAAGACGTAGAAATAATATGCAATGGATGAAACTCCCTTCAAAAACTTACTTCGAGCGTGACTCTATCCAATACCTGCAAAAATGTCGTGATGTGGAACGTGTCATGATCGTAACAGACCATGCTATGGTAGAGCTTGGTTTCCTAGATCGTATCATCGAACAACTCGATCTTCGTCGGAATAAGGTTGTTTACCAAATCTTTGCAGACGTAGAGCCAGATCCAGATATCACAACCGTTGAACGTGGTACAGAGATTATGCGTACCTTCAAACCTGATACAATTATTGCACTTGGTGGTGGTTCGCCAATGGACGCAGCTAAAGTAATGTGGCTCTTCTATGAGCAACCAGAAGTGGACTTCCGTGACCTTGTGCAAAAATTCATGGATATCCGTAAACGTGCCTTTAAATTCCCGTTGCTTGGTAAGAAGACTAAGTTTATCGCAATCCCTACAACATCTGGTACGGGTTCAGAAGTAACACCGTTTGCTGTTATCTCTGACAAGGCTAATAACCGTAAGTACCCAATTGCTGACTACTCTCTGACTCCAACTGTAGCCATCGTAGACCCAGCTCTGGTACTGACTGTTCCAGGATTTGTCGCAGCAGACACTGGTATGGACGTGCTGACTCACGCAACAGAAGCTTATGTATCTCAGATGGCCAGCGACTTTACTGATGGTTTGGCTCTCCAAGCTATTAAACTAGTCTTTGAAAATCTGGAAAGCTCTGTTAAGAACGCTGACTTCCACTCTCGCGAAAAGATGCATAATGCCTCTACTATCGCTGGTATGGCCTTTGCCAATGCCTTCTTGGGAATTTCCCACTCTATGGCCCATAAGATTGGTGCTCAGTTCCATACGATCCACGGTCGTACCAATGCAATCTTGCTGCCATACGTAATCCGCTACAACGGTACACGTCCAGCTAAGACAGCGACATGGCCTAAGTACAACTACTACCGTGCGGATGAGAAATACCAAGACATCGCTCGCATGCTCGGCTTGCCAGCTTCTACTCCAGAAGAAGGGGTTGAATCTTACGCAAAAGCTGTTTATGAACTAGGTGAGCGCGTAGGTATCCAAATGAACTTCAAAGCACAAGGAATCGACGAAAAAGAATGGAAAGAACACTCACGCGAATTGGCCTTCCTTGCCTATGAAGACCAGTGTTCTCCAGCCAACCCACGCCTTCCAATGGTTGACCACATGCAGGAAATCATCGAAGACGCATACTATGGTTACAAGGAACGCCCAGGACGCCGCAAATAAGCGGATAGCTTCCTAAATCAATCATAAGACAGTTTGCCGGTCATCCCCTGCCATTTGGTAGGGGATATTTCTATGTGTCTTAGCCAGGCAAGACCTCTGGTCGAGGCTGAGCTTAGAGACATTGATGCTGAGGAGCGGAGCGACATGAGTGCTAGGCCTCTTAATGAAAGGAACTTGCTGGGGTAAACAGATGTAAACCTTCTGATTACTTGTGATTGAGTGAGCTTTTGTGCTAAGATAAGGGGACAATGGAAAAAGGAGAGTAATGTGATTTTTTTATCTTTATGGGCTGGGCTGTTGAGTGGTCTTTGCTGGTTATTGGGGGATATTCTGCTGGTTGGCTTTGAGGTAGACAAGGAAAGCTATGCCTCTTTTACGGAGCAGAGTCGGATTGGCAATAAGAATTTGGCTATACTGATGCTTTCTGGCTCTGTCGGTCGGCTGCGTCTGGGCGCTCTGGTGGCAAACTTCTCAATCCCTCTTATGTTAGTCTCGCTTTATGCTCTCTTTGGCTTGACAAATAAGGGCTTGTGGGCTTATCTGTCAATAGCCTTGTTAGGAATTGGATTTTCCATGTCGCCGGTGGCACATGTAGCCTTTTACTACGTTGGGATCATCAGTAAAAAGGCTTATAAACGAAGCAACGGACAGGTCTGCTCAGACGAAGACAGCGGGCTTATCAATGAAGCAGTGCTCTTTCTAGATATAACCTGGCGGACAGCTATCGCTCTGACTGGTCTAGGATGGCTCGTTTACTCACTGCTAATAGTTGCCGGTCAGACAATATTGCCTGCTTATCTGGGGCTGCTGACGCCTTTACCGCTCAGTCTGCTGACTATCTTACTGGTAGAAAAGCTGAGAATCGGACGCCCCTACCTTAACGGAGCTGGCCTAAACATAGGATTTAGTTTGTTCTATTTACTGCTCCTGCTTCATATAGGTTCTTAGGCAGTGAATCGGTAAAATTTCAGAAAAAACAGAAAATCTATATATTAACCTATTGAAGATTTCCTCTTTCTATGGTATGATGAAAGAGGTTTCAAGAATCGTTGGGAGGATAAGACATGAAAAACCCTACTTTACTTAAAGAAATGTTAGATTATCGCGGAAGAGATGAAATGCCCAACGATTTTGATACCTTTTGGAATAAACAAGTGGCGGAGGTGGAAGTGCCTCAGGACTACCAGTTGCTGGAAAAAGATTTTCGAATTGCATATGCAGCTTGTTACGAGCTAACCTTCAAGACTGGAAATGGTGGGCTAATCTATGCTAAGCTAGTTGTGCCTAAGTTATCAGAAAAAGTCCCGGTATTGTTTCATTTTCATGGTTATATGGGGCAGGGCTGGGATTGGGCTGATATGCTGGCCTATACGGCAGCAGGCTGGGGTGTGGTGTCGATGGATGTCCGTGGTCAGTCAGGCTATTCACTGGATGGTAATAGAGAAGTTCGCGGGAATACTGTTAAAGGACATATTATACGCGGGGCTCTAGATGGACCGGATCAACTTTTTTTCAAGGATGTCTATCTGGATGTTTACACCTTGATCGAGCTAGTGGCTGGTTTGGACTTTGTGGATGAAAACCGTTTGTCTAGTTTTGGAGGTTCACAGGGTGGGGCCTTGGCCTTGGTAGCAGCTGCTTTAAATTCTCGGATTAAGCAGACTGTAGCCATCTACCCCTTCCTTGCTGACTTTAGACGGGTTTTGGAGATTGGCAATACCAGTGAAGCCTATGATGAGCTCTTTCGTTATTTCAAATTCCATGATCCTTTTCATGAGACAGAAGAACAGTTGTTGCAGACACTTGCTTATATTGACGTGAAAAATCTGGCCCATCGTATTAGCTGTCCTGTTAAAATGATTATTGGTCTGGAGGATGATGTTTGCTATCCTATCACGCAGTTTGCCATTTATAACTGCTTGGCTGGACAAAAGGAGTATCATCTCCTGCCTGAGTATGGGCATGAGACTATGAATGTCCGTGTCAGTGATACTGTCTTTAACTGGCTCTGCGGAACCAAAATAAAAAGACCTTATCTCATTTCGGGCTTTAAATCCGAGAGATAATATTCGTCCCCCCTTTGGGGCTAGGCAATGGCCTAGCCCTTTTTACTTGCCTGAGGGAGTACAGATAGAAATGAGAATCTTTTTTAGAAGTTCGCTTGCTCCTTAATTGGCTTTTCTACAAAACGAATTCCTGAAAGTACTTTCAGGAATTTCTGTTTTTCTGGAAAATTCGGAAACTAAAATCTAAATCTCAAACAATATTGAAAGCGCTTTAAAAATTATTTATAATAACATTATGAAATACTCGAGTTAAAAAATGGAGTCTAGGATAAGGAAGTAAAAATATTTGTTTACGGCCTTCTTCTCTGCTCCGCCTGAGATCCTAGATAGTTGTTAGACTATCTGATCAGACAGATGTCTTACGAAAGGAGATTGTATATTCATGTCACAGATTCTAAAAGATGACTTGATAGCAAATATTAAAGACGGCATTATTGTTTCTTGTCAAGCCTTGCCCCAGGAGCCGCTTTATACTGAAGCTGGAGGAGTCATCCCTCTCTTGGTCAAGGCTGCTGAGCAGGGCGGTGCTGTCGGTATTCGAGCTAATAGCGTTCGCGATATTCGGGAAATTAAGGAAGTAACTTCTCTGCCCATCATCGGAATTATCAAACGCGACTATCCGCCACAAGAGCCTTTTATCACGGCTACCATGCGGGAAGTGGATGAGTTGGCTGCTCTGGATATTGAAGTGATAGCTTTGGACTGTACCAAGCGGGAACGCCATGATGGCTTGACAGTTGCGGATTTCATCAAGCAGGTCAAGGCCAAGTATCCTCATCAGCTATTGATGGCAGATATCAGTACCTATGAGGAAGCTGCTGCTGCAGTAGAAGCTGGTGTAGACTTTGTCGGCACGACCTTATCGGGTTACACTTCCTATAGCCCCAAGGTTGACGGACCGGACATTGAGCTCATCCGCCGCTTGTGTCAAGCAGGCTTTGATGTCATTGCTGAAGGAAAGATTCATTATCCAAGTCAAGCCAAGCAGATACATGATTTGGGTGTAAGAGGCATCGTTGTCGGCGGAGCCATTACTCGCCCTAAAGAAATTACAGAGCGCTTTGTTGCAGGATTAAAATAAGTGAGGTAGATGAATGACAACCTTAACACTAAATAAACTATATAAAAAATATCCTAATAGTGATTTTTACTCTGTTGAAAATTTTGATTTGGATATTAAGGATAAGGAGTTTATCGTTTTTGTAGGACCTTCCGGTTGCGGGAAATCAACAACCTTGCGGATGATTGCAGGACTTGAGGATATCACAGAGGGGGAACTCTATATTGATCAAAATCTTGTCAATGACATTGCTCCTAAAGATCGGGATATCGCCATGGTTTTCCAAAATTATGCTCTTTATCCTCACATGACCGTTTATGACAATATGGCATTCGGACTCAAGCTTCGCAAGTATGACAAGGCTGATATTGACAAAAGAGTTCAGGAAGCGGCGGAAATCCTTGGGCTGAAAGAGCTACTGGATCGTAAACCAGCCGACCTGTCGGGTGGTCAGCGCCAGCGTGTAGCTATGGGGCGGGCGATTGTCCGTGATGCCAAAGTTTTCCTCATGGATGAGCCCTTGTCTAACTTGGATGCCAAACTGCGCGTGTCCATGCGGGCAGAAATCGCAAAAATTCACCGCCGTATCGGAGCGACGACTATCTATGTAACCCACGACCAGACCGAGGCCATGACCTTGGCTGACCGCATCGTTATCATGTCAGCTACTAAGAACGAAGCAGGAACAGGTACTATCGGCCGAATCGAGCAAATCGGTACGCCGCAGGAACTTTATAACGAACCAGCCAATAAATTTGTGGCAGGTTTTATCGGCAGTCCAGCTATGAATTTCTTTGAAGTGAACTTAGAGGGCAATCAGCTTACAGATGGACAAGGCTTTGCTGTTGGACTTCCAGATGGTCAGCGTAAAATCCTAGAAGAAAAAGGCTATCAAGGAAAGAAAGTGATACTGGGCATTCGACCAGAGGATATCTCGGCTGAGTTGATAGTAGAAGATACTTTTCCAGATAGCACTGTAGATGCTGAAGTCACCGTTTCTGAGTTGCTAGGCAGCGAGTCTGTTCTCTATTGTAAGGCTGGCGTACAAGAATTTTCAGCCAAAGTGGAAGCTTCTAACTATTTGGAGCCTGGCTCTAAGATTCGCTTTACCTTTAAGATGCCTAAGGCTCATATATTTGACTTTGATAGTCAGGAACGAATCGAAATTTAAGAATTTTAAACAAAAATGAAAACGCTATCTATAAAAAGAGATTTATTAAAAAGGAGTGAATTTATCGAGTTAAGATTCTAAAATAGTTATTTACTGTTCTGAAGAAGCAGTAAAACAAGAAGGGCTAACAGGTCCATGTCTATCACCAAGTCCAATTCTTGCTTGAAGCTGGAAAAACAAAGACAAATAAGTCTTTCAGTTTTTGTAAAGAAAAGGGCCATATTCAAGAGAAATTCATTTTTAAGGAGAAAAGGATATGAAATTCGGAAAATTATTCGCATCGTTATTGACAGGTGCTGCAATTGTTTCTTTAGCAGCTTGTGGAAACAATGGCGGATCAGATAAAACAGCTAGCTCTGGCGGTAATTCTGGCAAAACAGAGATTACTTGGTGGGCTTTCCCAGTCTTCACACAGGAAAATGCCAACGATGGTGTTGGAACTTATGAAAAATCAATTATCGAAGCTTTTGAAAAAGCGAATCCAGATATTCATGTCAATCTAGAAACTATTGACTTTAAATCTGGTCCTGAAAAGATTACGACAGCTATCGAAGCAGGCACAGCACCAGATGTTTTGTTTGATGCACCAGGTCGGATTATTCAGTATGGAAAAAATGGTAAATTAGCTGATTTGAACGATCTCTTTACTGATGACTTTGTCAAAGATGTCAATAATGATAACATTATCCAAGCTAGCAAGGCAGGAGACAAAGCTTACATGTATCCTATCAGCTCTGCTCCATTCTATATGGCTTTCAATAAGAAAATGTTGGAAGATGCCGGTGTAGCAAATCTTGTCAAGGAAGGCTGGACAACATCTGATTTTGAAAAAGTGCTGAAAGCTCTGAAAGATAAAGGCTACACTCCAGGTTCCCTCTTTAGTAATGGTCAAGGTGGTGACCAAGGAACTCGTGCCTTCATCGCTAATCTTTACGGCGGATCTATTACAGATGAAAAAGTTACCAAATACACAACTGATGATCCTAAGTTTGTCAAAGGACTGGAAAAAGCAGTTGGCTGGATTAATGACGGTTTGATGATGAACGGCTCTCAATATGATGGTGGAGCAGATATTCAAAACTTTGCTAACGGCCAAACATCCTACACCCTTCTTTGGGCTCCTTCTCAAAACGGTATTCAAGCACAACTTTTAGAAGCCAGCAAAGTCGATGTAGTGGAAGTACCGTTCCCATCAGAATCTGGCAAACCAGCTCTTGAATATCTTGTAAATGGATTTGCAGTCTTTAACAATAAAGATGAAAAGAAAGTAGCAGCTTCTAAGAAATTCGTCCAATTTATCGCTGATGACAAGGAGTGGGGACCTAAGAATGTAGTTCGTACAGGTGCTTTCCCAGTTCGTACTTCATTTGGAAAACTCTATGATGATAAACGTATGGAAACCATCAGTGGATGGACTCAGTACTATTCACCATATTACAACACTATTGATGGCTTTGCGGAAATGAGAACACTTTGGTTCCCAATGCTCCAATCTGTATCCAATGGTGATGAAAAGGTTGAACCTGCTTTGAAGACATTTACAGAAAAAGCAAACGAAACAATTACTAAAAAATAAGCAAATGTGAAATCCTCCCCTTTTTCTGTTGACAGTTTCTAGAAGTAGAAAAAGGGGGATTTTGTTAGAAAATCTTGAAAGAGGGGTACCTCATTGTGAAAGTCAATAAAATCAGAATGAAAGAAACCCTAGTATCATACGCGTTTTTAGCTCCAATTCTGATATTTTTCACGGTATTTGTCTTGGCACCTATGATTATGGGTTTTGTTACTAGTTTTTTTAACTATACGATGACCTCCTTTACTTTTGTCGGATTTGATAATTATATTCGGATGTTTAAAGATCCGGTCTTTATGAAATCGCTGATTAATACGGTCATTATCGTGGTCGGCTCTGTGCCGATTGTAGTTCTCTTCTCTTTGTTTGTGGCTTCGCAGACTTATGAGATGAATGCTGTCTCTCGTTCCTTTTACCGTTTTGTATTCTTCCTGCCAGTTGTTACAGGGAGCGTAGCTGTGACGGTTGTATGGAAATGGATCTACGATCCGCTGTCTGGTATTTTGAACTTTGTTTTGAAGTCAGGCCATGTCATCAATCAAAATATTTCTTGGCTTGGCGATAAACATTGGGCATTGCTAGCGATTATCATTATTCTTTTAACAACTTCTGTTGGTCAACCTATCATTCTCTATATCGCAGCCATGGGAAATATTGACAATTCTCTAGTTGAGGCTGCGCGAGTGGATGGTGCAACAGAAATGCAAGTCTTCTGGAAGATTAAATGGCCTAGCCTGCTTCCAACAACCCTTTACATTGCTATCATTACTACAATTAACTCATTCCAGTGTTTTGCCTTGATTCAGCTCTTGACATCAGGCGGACCTAATTACTCAACCAGTACGCTCATGTACTATCTGTATGAAAAAGCCTTCAAGTTATCTGAATACGGCTACGCTAATACCATGGGAGTCTTTTTAGCAGTCATGATTGCCATCATCAGCTTCGCCCAATTCAAGATTCTTGGAAACGATGTAGAATACTAGAGAAAGGAGAAAGAAGATGCAAACTAAAAAAATGAATGTTTTTAAGGTGGTATCAGGCTTTGTTCTGGCCATACTAACCATCCTCTTTGTCTTTCCTTTCTATTGGATTTTGACAGGAGCTTTCAAATCTCAACCAGCAACGATTGTCATTCCGCCAGAATGGTGGCCAAAAATGCCAACAGTTGAAAACTTCCAGCAATTGATGGTGCAGAATCCAGCCATGCAATGGATGTGGAATAGTGTTTTCATTTCGCTTGCGACCATGTTTCTGGTCTGCGCCACTTCTTCTTTGGCAGGATATGTTTTGGCCAAGAAGCGGTTCTATGGTCAACGGATTCTTTTTGCAATTTTCATTGCGGCCATGGCTTTGCCTAAGCAAGTAGTGCTGGTACCACTAGTGCGTATTGTGAATTTCATGGGAATTCACGATACCTTGGCTGCGGTAATCTTACCGTTGGTTGGCTGGCCTTTCGGAGTTTTTCTAATGAAGCAGTTCAGTGAAAACATTCCGACAGAACTTCTTGAGTCTGCTAAAATCGACGGTTGTGGCGAAATTCGGACTTTCTGGAGTGTTGCTTTCCCGATTGTCAAACCGGGCTTTGCGGCTCTAGCTATTTTTACCTTTATCAATACTTGGAATGACTACTTTATGCAGTTGGTTATGTTGACATCTAGACAGAATCTGACAATATCTCTCGGGGTTGCGACCATGCAGGCTGAAATGGCAACCAACTATGGCCTAATTATGGCTGGAGCTGCTTTGGCTGCAGTGCCAATTGTGGCAGTCTTCCTCATCTTCCAAAAATCCTTCACACAAGGAATCACTATGGGAGCTGTTAAAGGATAGAAATATGATTTTTGATCAATTAGAGAATCTCGTTCGCTATCGAGGGATTCACAAAAATATCGATACAGCCATTGATTATCTCCTGAGTCACGATGTATCTAATCTAAACTCAGGGCGCTATGAAGTAGATGGTGATAGGGTCTTCTTCTTTTTGCAGGAAAATACTCTCAGTCAGCAGCAAGAGGAAAGCTTTGAATTTCACCAGAAATACTTGGACTTGCACTTTCTTTTGGAAGGGCATGAACTGATTCAATATGGCTGTCAGATTAGAGAAGTTCAGGAAGCCTATGATGAAGGTCGAGATATTGGTTATGTTGTTTGCGAACAGACTTATCCGCTCTTATTAGACGGTTTCAATTTTGCTGCTTTTTTGCCAGAAGAAGCCCACCAGCCCAATCAATTTGCTGGCAGAGAAGAGACAGTTAAAAAGTGTGTATTTAAAGTTTTGTTGGATTAATATTTGAAAAGGAGGCTAGCAATGGATAAAAGAGGTAGCCGATTGATAGAGACTATTTTTGATACGGATAATTTCTTTATGCAGATTTGTGAGAAAATCCTTGATTTAGCGACTGTAAACTTGCTTTTTCTGCTGACATCTCTGCCTCTTCTAACCATTGGTATTGCGAAGCTAAGCCTCTATCAAACTCTTTTTGAGATCAAAGGCGGTCGTCGTGTAAAAGTAACGGCTGTCTATATCAAGGCCTTCCGAGAAAATTGGCAGTTGGGCTTCAAATTGGGTCTGCTGGAGCTGATGCTGTCTGCTATCAGTATTTTTGACCTCCTTCTTATCTGGGGGCAGGAGGCTCTGCCTTTTCAAATACTGAAAGTTGCCTGCTTTGCTCTTCTTATCTTTACAACAGCACTCTTTTTGTGTGTTTATCCACTGGCTGGCCGATTTGAGCAGTCTCTCATAGGTGGGTTACAGACTAGTCTAGTTTTGCTCAGCCTTAACTTTCCTTGGTTTTTCCAGATGATAGCAATTCTGGTAGCTGTTTTGACAGTGCTTCTTAGTTCAGGACTTCTGCTTTTACTAGGGCTGTCGCTCCTTATTTTAATCGGTTTTGCTGGATTGGCCTTTACGCAGATTACTGTTTTAGAGAAGATTTTTGCCAAATACGAAAGGCCTTAATTTATAGAAATTCTAGATTTGGAGATAAAAGAAAATGAAAAATATGACCAAATACCAAGGTGTCATCCCTGCTTTTTACGCTTGCTATGATGAGGAGGGTGAAATCAGCCCGGAGCGGACTCGCGCTTTAGTGGAATATTTCATCGCCAAGGGCGTGCAAGGTCTTTATGTCAACGGTTCTTCGGGCGAGTGTATCTATCTGAGTGTAGAAGACCGAAAACGGGTTCTAGAAGAAGTGATGAAAGTTGCTAAGGGGCGTCTGACCATCATTGCCCATGTAGCTTGCAACAATACCAAGGATAGTATCGAGTTGGCTCGTCATGCGGAAAGTTTGGGTGTCGATGCTATTGCAGCTATTCCGCCGATTTATTTCCGTTTGCCAGAGTATTCGGTTGCCCAGTATTGGAATGACATCAGTGCGGCGGCGCCTAATACAGATTTCGTGATTTACAATATCCCTCAGCTGGCTGGTGTAGCCTTGACTCCTGGACTTTATAAGGAAATGCTCAAGAATGAGCGCGTGATTGGTGTGAAGAACTCTTCAATGCCAGTGCAGGATATTCAGACCTTTGTAGCTCTTGGGGGAGAAGATCATGTAGTCTTTAATGGTCCAGATGAACAATTCTTGGGTGGTCGTCTTATGGGTGCCGCAGCCGGTATCGGTGGTACATACGGAGCTATGCCAGAGCTCTTCCTCAAACTCAATCAACTGATTGCTGACAAGGAATTGGAACGGGCTAAAGAGTTGCAATATGCGATTAATGCAATCATCAGAAAATTAACGAGTGCGCATGGTAATATGTATGATGTGATTAAAGAAGTCTTGAAAATCAATGAAGGACTCAATATTGGATCTGTTCGTTCACCTCTGACGCCTGTGACTGAAGAAGACCAGCCGATCGTGGAAGAGGTTGCTCAGTTGATTAGACAAACCAAGGAGCAATTTTTATAAGCAACAGGATAAACACTAGAGGGAAGGTGTGCTATGAAACACTATGTTGCTATTGATATTGGCGGTACCAATATCAAGTATGGCTTAATCGACGAGGCGGAAACCTTGGTGGAAGCACATGAAATGCCAACGGAGGCCCACAAAGGTGGCCCGGGAATTATGCAGAAAGTTGAAGGGATTGTTGCAGCCTATTTAGAAAAAGGACCTATGGCTGGGATTTGTATTTCTTCAGCTGGCATGGTGGATCCAGACAAGGGTGAAATTTTCTATGCTGGGCCACAGATTCCTAATTACGCTGGCACCCAGTTCAAAAAAGTCCTGGAAGAAAAATTTTCCCTGCCTTGTGAGATTGAAAATGATGTCAACTGTGCTGGTCTGGCGGAGGCTATGTCGGGTAGTGGCAAGGGAGCGAGAATTGCCCTTTGTTTGACGATTGGCACGGGTATTGGAGGTTGTCTGGTTGTAGATGGTCAGGTCTTCCATGGCTTTAGTAACTCTGCCTGTGAGGTCGGTTACCTGCATCTACCAGACGGAGCCTTTCAGGATGTGGCATCTACAACAGCTCTAGTCAACTATGTGGCTGAGCTACACGGAGAAGACGCAGAGCATTGGAATGGCCGTCGGATTT